>Ga0316206_1000165_pt1 | contig 127407 bp, 118 predicted proteins | sample 6monthpyrite_MG_FD_204942 | JGI IMG/M metagenome (GOLD analysis project Ga0316206, IMG submission 204942) | Microbial mat bacterial communities from mineral coupon in-situ incubated in ocean water Damariscotta River, Maine, United States -... | ecosystem: Environmental > Aquatic > Marine >... | reverse complement strand
TTTTTAACAAATGGATTCTAATCTTGTATAAAATAATCGACCCTATTGGTGATGAAGCTTTTTGAGGATTTCTTAGGCGCATTAAGGGCTTGTGCTCTCATTGTGATTTTCTATATCGGGATTTGGGTCTATTACCCATTCAAATATAACTCCGCCATATCATCTAGCCTTGCTTTAACTTCTTTCCAATCAGGCATAACTTTCGCCAATAAACGCCAGAATTTATCGCTGTGATTGTGTTCTGAAATATGACAAAGCTCATGTAAGATAACATAGTCAATGCATTCTTTTGAGGCTTTGACCAGATGTGGATTTAGCATTATATTGCCTTTGATAGAACAACTTCCCCATTGTTTTTTCATCTTCATAATCCGAAAAGAGGGCATTCCTTTGACCCATGTTGCCTTAGGTAATACAGCCTGTATGCGCTCATGAAAAACATTCTTTGCATGATTTAAATACCATTGATCTATTAGTGCTTTAACTTGTTTTGATCTGTTAGCCTGCTCATTGCTTAGAATTACTTGCAACTTACCGCGAAGTAATTTTACCGTGTTAACCTCACTAGACTGATTGAATACTTTCAATACATATCTTCGTCCAAGATAAAATTGAGTTTCGCCGCTGACATACTCTCTGGGCAAAACATAATCATTCTGTGAGGCAAACTCCTTTATTCTTTGCCAAATCCAACGAGCGCGTTTGAGCATGGCTTTCTGTAAGACCTCTCTGGTGGCATCGTGCGGTATGGTTGCCACTACACGCTGATCAGGGTGAACTTTGATTATGACTTTTCGGGAAGCCTTAGAGAGTGATTTTGCTGCAATACGGATGATATCGTAATGGATGGTTTCATCTCCATAAGTAAACATACCACGCTCTTGGGTGGTCGTTCTTATTTCAGCATTTATGTTTGTCATGAGAGCTTCTTATCCACGAGAAAGACCCAATCTTGTAATTTGCAACACTTCTTGAATAAATCTTTCCGCGTTCTCGATCCCTAAATCAGCAAACAGCATGGGCAATAACTTCATGCTAATAGCATTTTCTATCTCAGCAGGATTGATTGAATATTCTGCAACGGCTGTTTTAACCACTTTTTCAATTTCAAATGCATACTTGACTAGTTTGTCATCATCAAGTTCTGCTTGGTTTAACAGCTCTGCATCAAAGAGGTGTTTGAATAAACCGAAATAAGCTTGGGCGTGTTTGTTTTGATTGCCATCTGCATCCGTGAATTCACTGGGCATACCTGCTACTTTGCGATCTTTCACTTCCTGTTCAAAGTCTGCAAATAAAATGTATTGCTTAACTGGCACATCAAACATGGCTTTGATGTCTTCTAAGGCTTTCTTTAACAGAATAGAAAAATACTCCTGCGCATAAGGATCATCTGCCAAATCTTGTTTAATCATCTTGGTGATTCGGCCTGTGATTTTATCGGTTTGGTTGCGGGCTTCTTCATCTGTTAAGTCTTCTGGCTTAACATCTTTGCCCAAATTACCGACCAAATAAACACCTTCAGGTTCTTGTACTTCTAATCCTGCAATATGCTTATCCAGTAACTTCCCGATGTCTTCAGCATATTCGTCATAATCAATGGTTTCGTTGGCATCCTCTCGCACTTGTTTGCGTAGATCGATAAACATCTTTAGCGTTTGTTTATAGTGTAGTCTTTTATCTGCAAAACTCTTATCCTCAAAATAAGTCGCTGATTGCAGGGCAACTTTCATGCAATTTGAAAAGGCTGTCAGTGCTGAGTAAAAATCATCCCGGTTTTTTAAGTTAGTGTCGATAAATTGCCCCTCAACTTCATCAATTTTTGGCGTTAATGCTTGGCGAAGTGCCGCTGGGTCTTGTTTATTTTTAACGCTTTCAAATATCGTCCAAAGATCACTATATAAACCAGGTAGCTTTTTATATTCTGTGTCCATGCGATTATATAAGCCTTTCAGGTCTTCAATATCAAAACCGCCTTGGGTTCGTTCCGCTAAATCCTGATACTTTTCTATGGTGGTATCGAGTTCTTTTAAGATTCCACGGTAATCAATTAAGTAGCCAAATAGCTTGTTACTGTGCAAACGGTTTACACGGGCAATGGCTTGAATGAGATTATGTTCCTTAAGAGGCTTGTCGATATAAAGAACAGTGTTCTTCGGCTCATCAAATCCCGTTAGAAGTTTATCCACCACAATCATGATATCAGGTCCTTCATCACGACTGAAGTCCTCTATAATTGCTTTAGTGTAAGCTTTTTCATCTTTATTGCCAATAGTGTCTGTCCACCAATTTTGTACAATATCTTTGCTCTCTTGATCTACCGCTTCATGCCCTTCGCGCGTATCCGGTGCAGACATCGCCACAACAGATGAGACCTTGCCTATCTTGTCTAAAGCGACTTTATATCGAATGGCTGATACTTTAGAGTCACAAGCCAGCTGGCCTTTTAAACCTTGTTGTTTGAAATTCTGGAAGTGATCTGAGATATCATGAGCAATCAGTTCAATGCGGCCTTCGGTTTGATAGATCTGGCCTTTTTGTGAAAATTTTATCTTTAAGTCCGTCTTTTGCTGCTCGGTTAGTTTTTGGGTAATACGCTCAAACCAGGCATCAATCGCTTTTTCGTTGATATTCAAATCAGGAATGCGTTCTTCATAAAGCAAAGGGGTTACGGTTTTATCTTCGACGGCCTGTTGCATGGTGTAGGAATGAATGATTTTGCCGAATTTATTTTCGGTTTTATCATCTTTTAATAACGGCGTACCAGTAAAGGCGATAAACGCAGCTTTTGGTAAGGTTTGCAGCATGCGAATGTTATTTTCACCATTCTGGCTACGGTGGCCTTCATCCACCATAACCAATATATTCGGGCTGTCATTGAAACATTCTTTATATTTAATCGCAGAGCCAAACTTGTTGATAATAGAGAATATGACTCGCTCATTGCCTTTGCCTATTTGCTCTGCTAAGCGCCGACCAGAAGTCGCCATCGCCTCTTTTTTATCGCGCCCACTTAATACACCAGTTGACGCGAAGGTGCGACTTAATTGATCTTCCAGATCTACACGATCGGTGACAATAATGACCCGACACTGAGCCAAAGCTTCAAGCCAAATGAGTGCTTTGGATAAAAACACCATAGTGAACGACTTGCCACTGCCGGTGGTATGCCAAATCACACCGCCATTGCGAGCTCCCTGCCTTTTACCAGAGTCATCAAAGCTGGTAACACGTTCAATCAAGGCTTTAACGCCAAACACTTGCTGGTATCGGGCGATAATTTTGCCAATTTTTTTATCAAACAAGGTATAGAGTCTGGTCATATCTAAAAGACGATCAGGGCGCAACAAACACACCAGCAAACGATCTTGATCGGTTACCGTTAAATCGCCACCTGCGATTAATGATATGTATTCGTCTTTTGCTGCCATTGGACGGTGGCCAAATAAACTGTTTAATTGGTCTTCATTTAGGGCTTTATTCTTTAACCGAACCATCTCGGCTTCAATGATTTCCTCTTCTTTCCATTTCGCCCAGAACTTTACAGGTGTACCGCAAGTACCGTATAAACCATCGTAACCATTCACCGATATCAATAATTGGCTGTAAGCAAACAGATGAGGAATTTCAGTTTGTCCTTGGTTGCGAATGTGTTGTGATATCGCTTGGCCGAGTGTTGATTTTCCCTCATTGGACGAGTCAGGCCGCTTGGCTTCAATCACCACCCAGGGCAAACCATTCACAAAACAAACAATATCAGGGATGCGGTTACCCGTACCTTCACTGTTTTGAATGACCATCTCTTCGGTGAAGTGAAACTGGTTATTGCTGATGGTATGCCAGTCAATCAACTGAATAGTAGGCGAAGCTTTTTTGCCCTCAACAAACTCAGTGACACTCACGCCATACATCATAGCGTTGTAGAGTTTTTCATTGGCAGCTTGTAACCCCACATTCATTGCAGGGTTCAACTCATGTATGATTTTGTCGATAGAAGCATCAGAAAGAGGATGTTGCTTACCTGCTAGTGGAAAGGTTTGTTTGGCTAAAAATGCACGCATTATTGGCAATAGCATGACTTGGCTAGTCGTTTTACTTACACCGCTAAGATTGCCACGAAGTTGTTCGCAGTCGCGTGGCGGAATGAAGGTGTAGGCGAGATTTGATAACAGCGTTAAGGCGGGTATTTTGGAGCTAAATTCTTCTTTGAAACTTGTTATAGGTTGTTTCATGGGATTTTTCCAGCTCCTATTTATTCTTTTCAATTTTGGTAAAATCTACTGAAATTATATTGTCTAAGCTGTGAGATTTTAGTTTAACAGGTTTAATGGCTTTTTCTTTATTTTGCTTTTTCCTTTCTGTTTTAGATTGTGCATACTGATAGGGTTTGGGAAATTCTCCTAAATTAACCATTGGGTAAGGATTATTAAATTCTCGATTAGAAAAACGGAACATAAAGTCATTGGAGAACCGTTCAATGGGATAAAAACGATCATATCGTTTAGGTTTTTGGCTTAAGGTTACTTTTTTGCTGAATTGATTGATATGCCTTCCCAGTGAATACGCTTGATCTTCACTCATCGCTTTTTGGTAATACTGATCTTCATCTGAACGTAACCACATTTCTGCATCAGTTACATGTCCATTGACACTCATATCCGTGTTTTGAATCCAATGGAATTTAAAATCTGTCAATTGAAATTTCACAACCATTGAAGTAGTTTCACTTGGTTCTATCACATGATGTTCCTGCAATATCTCCAACAACTCATTAGCCCATTGTTTCAATAGAATATCTTCAAACTCATATTGAGTTATGGGTTTCATATTCGGTATGATAATGGTGTAGCGGCTATAAGCTTCAACCACTATAATATCACGAACATTGTCAGCCATACCCTCGCGTTTTATTGCATGACATTGCCAACTGACTCTGGCTAACCCTGTGATCAATTTTTGTACACCAATTCCCTTGCCATCAGTTGATGTAACTCTGGGAAGATCTAAACCCAACCATTTACAAAAGGCGGTATTGCCTGAGATGACTATATCCATTGTTTTTTCCTGTGAAGTTTTTTATATTTATTGTTGTTTATGAATTTTATGCAGGCGAGCTGCCTGCGCTCCCAAACTAGTAAATTAGCAGCACGTTTTAATGTGATTCTTAATGTGATTCTATAAAATATCATTTCCATAACGGATGTTCCTTCCAGTTTTTTGGTATGCCCATGCTTTGTAAGTGTTGACTATTTTGTTCCATATCGACCATTATACTTTCTATCTTAGATTTCCAGTTATTTTGAGAGTCACTGGAATACTTCAGCAATTGTTTAAGCATTAATAAAACAAAAAAGATTCGATCATTTCTTGGAGTTAAAGGTGGTTGCCATCTCATATCTTTTATAGATCCTGATTTAATAGCGATTTCTCTATTCCACAAACGACCATGATGAGCGCAAATATTTCTTACATAAGTTAAGGTGTGCAACCAATCTACTAGTGCCCTGTAATGTATATGGAAATAATCTGCAATAGGTATTTTATCATAACTATTTAACCCTCTAAAGCCGTGTGATAAGCCGCCCAGGCTAATGACTTCTGTAAGCATCCAGATAGGTATATCTGGAAAGCCCTCATAATTGCCTTGAAAATGCTGAATAAATATGTCCTGTGATCTTTCTGTATCAGATCTGACTTTATCAATCCACTCGGTATGATTAAATCCAATGTGAAATGTATCATTGTCAACATGGCCAAATGCGCCATAAGTATGGCCAATATGGTAAGCAAACCTTGTTCTAACTGCGATTTCTACATTTTCTATGGCATCTAGAATCAAGGTTCGTAATCGACTGTCAAATTTATAAATCTTTATAATTTCTGAAAATTGGGTGCCTGGTCGAAACTTGTTTTCAACACCATTAAGCCCCCTGATTCGAAACGGGTGCCAATACCCGCTCAAGCGGTAATAACTAATGGTTTTTAATTTCAGTTCTGCATCAGTATGATCGGAAATTATCATGCCCCGATCTTCTAGTTTTTGGATTTGATCTGCGATTGTAATAGCTGGCTTGTCATATAATATTTTAGACATAGCAGCCACCAAATATAAGGTTATTATAACGGGCATAAAAAAACCGCCAAGGTTTCGCGTTACTCTTTCGAGCACTAAGCGTGACGGTTATGTTGGGTTTATTATGTTGGTTTTTCGTTAATATTTCAAGCCCTAAGGGCATATTATTTACTTTTGGCTGTAGTTTCTTGTTTTCTAGAGGTGTTTTTTTGATGAAATACCCATAAAAAAACCGCCAAGGTTGCGCGATACTCTTTCGAGCACTAAGCGTGACGGTTATGTTGATCATATTATGCTTGTTAATCGTTTGAAATTCAAGTTTTGTGGTTGTTTTGCTTTTAGTTGAATTTAGCATAACATTGTTTTAATCTGGATTTTATAGAAATAAATAGTTAATCCAATAATTGACATTACAACAAACAAGGTAAAAGATATTGGCAATTTATCTCTAAACAACTTGAATTGTTTATGCTCATGCAACCAATCAATTTGGTGCTCCCAAAAGAATTTATAGTGTGCATACCATCCCGAAAATAATATTTGTTTGCTATTAGAGATTTTATAATATTTTTTCTCAATCTTTCTTAGTTTTTTAATATGTTTTTCATCATCCAATGACTCCAAACCATCAACGATACTGAAAAGTTTTTTCAATTCATTAAAAAGTTGTATCAATGATTTACCTTTTTCATCATAGCTCTGTTTATTTGTATCGTAAAAGGATATATATAACCCAATGATACCTAAAATTATTACAGTTGTTGAAAATAGTTTTGTTGAAAAATCATCATAAGATAGAGCGATGATTCCAACACCTAGTGAAATAAAGCCGATCACTCCTGGTATTTTGTTCACAATGTCATAGGTTGCAAAATGCTTTTTTGCTCCAAAACCCACATTATAGGCAGTATCTGCAATATTATTTAATAAATCTTGTTTTTTCATATCTTCCTCAATTAATTGGTACGTCTATTGAATCTCTTGCAATTACAACACCATTTACTACTGCATAACATTCAACTATGTGTTCGCCTGTAAAGAGTGTGTTTTCAGTTTTTTTTAAATACCCATCATCGCGAACAATTTGACCTCGAATGCAATTTCTTCTTTTTGCTTCCCTTCCACGATTTAATGTTTTCCAATACAACTCAAAGTTCTCATGAATATTGTTGCTTACAATCTTAAATTTTAGTTTTTTCTTTGCACTCAACTTTAATCTTTTAGATAACATCACTCTTAAAGTTTTCTGTAGAAATCCGTCTTGTAAAACATCGCAATCAATTTTAATAGAGTATCTAATATCAACAGGATATAAATCTTCTATGTATTCTTCGGTATCATCCCAAACCATACTATCATAACTTTCAGAATAACTTTTGGACTCAGTAGTTGCAGGGTAAGCTCGACCAAATATTTTCTTCCATTTTTTATAGCAAGTTTCATCACCCTCTGATTCAATCGCTTTCAAACATTGCTTATATGCCTTTTTTGCTTTTGTTTGAAATTTCGTTTTTACATTTACATTTTGTCCACTTCCTAAAGCTTTATAATGATCTTGTATGGGCAGATCTGTCAAATATTTGAAAAAACCTGTACACATTTGATCATAGTACAAAAAACTTTTATTATCATAATCATTTGAAGATTTAAGGAAGTTATAAACAAGAGTATCAACTAACAAGCCCCCAATAGCTAGTCCACATTTGTTTTTCCATGACCTTGTCATTTTACACAGCCTACGAAGATTTTTATTTTTCTGCTCTAAAAATTCTTTCATGGCAGAAATTTCTTCTCTGGGCTTTGTAATTTTCCAACTTCCTCCATTGTAAGTGTCTGGAAATTTAAAGCTTCCGTCATCCTGCTCAAATACAGGTTGAACTTCAATATGAAAGCTCTGATATAAGACTCGAACAACTAAACGATCTACATAAACTTTTGTTTTTGGATATCTTGCTTTAATTGCATCTTTAGTGTCAGTTAACAATTGTGATTGCTTGCCTGCTTTATATGTAATCCATTCACTTTTAGGCATGATGTATAACATATCCAGATCAGATATTCCTTTTATTGCTGTCCAACGACCATAGGAACCAACCTGTAGACTATTTGCTGTTTTAGATTCTGTGCTTCTAAATTTTTTATTTAAACATGCAGTAATTTCCTCATACCTCAAACTAATTGTATCGGCATTATCAATCTTTAAGTTATTAAGAAATTCTTTGAAATTTGTAGCTGTGGTCAATTTTTACTCCTTATTTATTATTTATTGTATGGAAAAAATCGTTGCAACAACTGTCTTCTTCTATTTTCATAACACAGTCCCCTATATGGTATAAGACGTGTAGGTTTTTTCTTATTAACATTATAAATCTCCTTTATATACTATTATTTGTGTCTAGCTGATCTTAATAAAAAATCGACATTTTGAATGATTTTATTAATACCTGATTTAAGTTCTTTTATGTATAAATTAGATTTACCCTGTCGCATACCATACAGTACCGCTTTCTCAGAAATATTTGACTCATTACATAATTCAAATTTTACATTAACTTTATTTTTTCTATAAAATTCATGCATTGAATTATTTACATAATCCTCAATTTCAATTTCAATAAGTTTCAAAACATCATTCTCGATTTGCCCACATGCTAATTCATAACCTGCTTCATCATCAAATTTTATTGACTCAACATAACTATCAGTTGTTTTTGAGTATAATCTAGGTGTTTCTGTACTAAAGTCAAATACTATAAAATATATAAATCCATATATTTTCTCGTTATTCACCACTGTTTCTAATATTGTAAAAGGAAAAATCCTATCAATGTTTGTAGCAACCTTAAATGTTTTTATTTCAGTTTTATATTCCATAATTTATATTTCTCTAATAATTACTATTACTTCTATTTAGTGTTATTTTATTTTTGTGTGCTTTTTATGTTCTTGTGGTTGATTGTCAGTCTTGACCCTGAGTTTTCCTGTTAATAATTGTTGCATTAGAGCTTTTTTTTCTTGTTTTAAATTTGTCAATTGCTGTTTCTGAGTTTCAAGTTCTTTATCAGTATTGGTTAATGCTGTTTCAATTTTTTTTTGTTCTTTCATATTGGGTATTTTAATTATAATTTTCATTAATTGAACCTTTGATAAATTATACCTAGTAGCGCCTTGTGCTAGCATTATAATTGATCGTCTAACTCCTTCACTTCTTAGTAAGTATTGCATAAACTCTGGTAAGATTGTTTCAAATGAATTTAATCTAAACCCAAAACAAAACGAATTCAGGTATATTTTTTCTTTTGTCTTTGAAAGAAAAACTGATGACATTCCAACTTCATAAGGTGTTTCTGAAGATGTTGTAAATAATATATCCCCATATATGACAAGGTTCTGATTTTCATTTGGTTTAATATTAACTAACTGTAATGTATTTATATCTACTGAGGAATTATTAAAAATGTTAACATATGGTATGAATTTTTCTCCTTGTCCGAAATCCTTTTTTGTCTTCCCAGTTAACCCATTAAAAGTATATCCAATATTACCTAACTTATATTCACACCATACCCCATCAAACCCATCAAACCGCCTTTTACCTGTAAGCAACTGTTGCATTAGGGCTTTTTTCTGTTGTTGGCTGTTGTCGATAAGCTTTTGGGTGGTGCTTATGGCTTTGTCCCATGTGGAGAGAATTTTGGCTATTTTTTTTTGTTCTTGGAGTGGGGGATATTTAATCTCTATTTTCGCTAAATCTTTTTGTCCAATATTTGACCTTATGGCTCCTTGTCCCATTCTTATAGCTTGTTTTCTGAAATCTTGTGATTGAAAAAGATAAATACAAAAGCTAACATTCAGTTCTTTTGTTATAGGTCTTCCTCTAATAACAAACCCTCCAAATGTTACTAATCCAGTATCAATATATACAGCTGACATTGCTATTTCATCAAAAACCTCAGACGTTCTATTGAATAATATGTCTCCATATTTAATTTTATAGTTAGATAATTGTTTTTCTGAAGCATTAACTCGACCTATAATTTTATTGTCATCAATTTCATCATTATTAAATACATCCATTACATTTACAAATTTTGGACCACTACCGTATTGGGATTTATCTGTATTCATTCCGTTTTTAAAGTCTAGTAGATTTCCTAGTTTTTTAATTTTCCAACCACTATGCAACATAAGCACACTCCTTTTTGTTTTCCCATGGGAGGGCAGGCGGCTTGCCTGCATTTATCTTATTGCATGACCCTATGCGGGCAAGCTGCCCGCGCTCCCAATAGTTTTCTTCTAGCTCAAACATGAGTGTTTGCAATAATTCCAAATCTCTTTTCATGTGTTTACTCCGACCATGTCGTTGAGGTCAACGATATGGTTTTTAATGCAGGCGAGCTGCCGCCCGCGCTCCCAGATATCTTTATTAGTTTTTATCATCTCGTTGGCTTCAACGACATGATCTATTTTCGAGTTTTTAATCAATACCATGTTGGTGCTCTCCTGTAGGTGTTAACTAAATTGGGTAACTGTGATTTTTTCATTTTAGCCCTTGAATTATCATGTCATTATCATTATGATTGACCTACTACACCGAGATAACGTTCTCGGCTCGACGCCAGCCACTAATGCTGGCGTTTTTTTATTCTGTAACATAAACTAACTCCTTTTTATTCTTAATCATTCCATATAACCTTACATTGATATAGTTTTTTCGCTTTTTGGTGGGCAAGCCCACTTTACGGGAGTTGTCTGGGAGCGCGGGCGGCTCGCCTGCATTGATTTTATTTGATACTCTTATGCGGGCAAGCTGCCCGCGCTCCCAATAGTTTTCTTCTAGCTCAAACATGAGTGTTTGCAATAATTCCAAATCTCTTTTCATGTGTTTACTCCGACCATGTCGTTGAGGTCAACGAGATGGTTTTTAATGCAGGCGAGCCGCCTGCGCTCCTTGTTAACTAAGCCAATTTCTATCATCTCGTTGGCACCAACGATATGATCTGTTTTATATCTCTTAATCAATACCATAAATTGAATTGCCTTTCAACTTGATTGCTAATTTTCAATAGTTCTACATGATGGGACCAACTCAATTGGTGCGACACTGTCGCACCAATTGGATCGGTGAGATAAAACTGACGAAAACGTTTAAAATTGCTTAAGCTAAACCCTCTTCCTAGCTGAATTTTCAGATCTTTACTTAAGTTTTCTAATAATTTTTTGCCATATTCGGCAGTTTCTTTTCCTTTTTGTTCATAAACGACAATATTTTGCCCAATTTCCCAGTAAGTTAACACCAACCCTGCGTTGATTGTTGCAATGGTTTTCCTTTGTCCTTTTAAGTACACCTGAGAAATGGAGTTAATTAGTTCCGTATAGTGGCTATGAACAGGTTTATTCATAACCTAACTCTTTTAAATAACCTTGCATTTCATCTTCTAGTTCTTGTAATTGTTTCTTTAAACCTAACCTTTCTTTTCGGACTGCCATTAAATCTATTTCTTCCTCTTCTTCGAATGTATCCACATAGCGAGGGATGTTGAGGTTGTAATCGTTTTCGGCAATTTCTTTTAATGTTGCGAGGTAGGCGTATTTGTCGATGGTTTTTCGTGCATGGTAAGTTTCTATGATTTTTTGAATATTTTCTTGGTTGAGAATGTTTTGGTTTTTGCCTGATTTATATTCACGACTGGCATCAATAAATAATACCTTGTTATCGGTTTTATGCTTTTTGAATAACAGGATAGCAGCAGGAATACCAGTACCAAAGAAGAGCTTAGCGGGCAAACCGATGACGGTATCCAATAGGTTTTCTTCTATCAGCTGTTTGCGGATTTTACCCTCAGATGATGCGCGAAATAACACGCCATGAGGCACAACCACACCCATTCGTCCACCTTTAGCAGAAGATGAGGCTGGTTTTAGGGTTTCGATCATGTGCGAAATAAAAGCATAGTCCCCTTTTGTTTTTGGTGGCACACCTCTTCGAAAACGCCCGTAATGATCGCTTGCTGCATCTTCGTGCCCCCATTTATCTAGTGAAAAAGGTGGGTTGGCAGTCACGATGTCAAAGTGCATTAAACCATTGCCATCTTTATCTTTTAGCAAGGGATTGCGAATGGTATCGCCCCATTCAATGCGGTGGTTGTCTTCACCGTGCAGGAACATGTTCATTTTGGCGAGTGCCCAGGTCGATCCAATGGACTCTTGACCAAACAATGCGTATTTTTTTGAGCCTTTGAAATTTTTACGCACCATGCGGCCACATTTCATTAATAAAGAAGCTGAACCACAGGCGGGATCACAAATTTGATCGCCTTCTTGTGGATCTAAGATGGTTGCCAGTAAATCAGATACTTCTGGTGGTGTATAAAATTCACCAGCTGTTTTGCCACTGCCTGCGGCAAAGTGTTTGATCAGATATTCATAGGCGTTACCGATGATATCTAAGTTGCCGACACGGCTTGGGCGCAAATTGAGAATGTCTTTACCAAAGTCTTCTAACAAGTGGCGAAGCAGATCGTTCTTTTGTTTTTCTTGTCCCAATTTGTCCGTGTTAAAGCTGATATCCTGAAACACATTTTTCAACTTTGTACCATTGGCTTCTTCAATGGCATGTAGTGCTTTATCAATGCGCTGACCATTGCCTGGTTGATGACGCAACTCGTAGAGATCCCAAAAACTTGCATTATTAGGTAAGACAAAACGCTGCTTGGCCATCATCGCCTGTACCAGAGCAGGGTTATCACCGTGTGTTTCAAGCAATTTATCATACTCGTCTTTGTACACATCAGAAATGTACTTTAAAAACAACATGGTGAGTATAAAATCTTTGTAAGTGTCTGAGCTGATAACGCCTCGAAAGGTATCGCAGGCAGACCAGACTGCTTTGTTTATGTCATCTTGGTTGATTTGTGTGTTTTCCATTTATGTTTCCTGATTTTTTAATATTTTTTGCGCAATTGCTTGCAGTTGTTTGGCACGGTTATCTATTAACCCATTTAGAACTTTCTTTTCTTTTATAACGATTTTATTTAGCTCAATAATTGTTTTTTGTCGCTTTTTATCTGGCAGATATATTGGTGCATTTCCCAATAGAGTCTTCGGGATACTGAGCTGTGATGAACCTTGAGCATAATTTTTTAAATAGTGCTGCACTGGATTTTGGTTTAATTGCCAAGCTAAAAACTCTGGTAATATCGCTTCGGTTTTCACTTGGATAACATAATAATGCTGAGCACATACAGTAGGGTGTTTCAACTCCCCAATATGCGCCGCTATATTTTTCATGCCTCGTGCTGAAAAAATCACATCATCCTGTTGCAACCAGTTTGGTGAGTTTTTACCCGCTAGATTGGTTTTTATTAAACCTTTCCAGTTAACTTCACCATCCTCATTAATATTCTTAATCTGAATGACGCGGGCATTTCCATTAATATTCTCTGCAACAGCACCCCGAAATGGATGGCCTGCTTTTATGTTTGCTATGTCTAATAATTTCTGCATTTTAACAACACTTTCTTAATGATGCTTATTTTAGCGGAGTTTTAAGAGTGTTGTCAAGTGCTTATTATGCATCATTAAGAAGGTGCTTGGATATCATGAGCCGGAAAATGCTAAACTAGGAGCTTGTCCCAGAACAGGAATCGTAATGAAGGAAAGCTAGGTTTAGGGCTGTTTTTCGCTTTTTCTCGTCGAATAGAGCGTATTGGCAAGATTTTTACCAAAAAGCAGCCGAATTTATACAATTTTTATACATCATACAAATACTTTCACAGTCTGTTTAGCCAGCCTTACATATAAGTATTAAAATTTATGTGCAGTGTTGGCTTCATTTCATGAAACAAAATGCAGGACTAAAGCCCCCAGAGCAGGCAGTTGCATTGTAAAGGTAAAAGCTTAATTGTTGTGGTGCTATTAATGAATCCATATGATTGATAATCTTATTCTTACCCAGTGTATTTCACAAAGAACCTTAAAAACTATCAGTGCTGATTATCTGTGCGTTCAAATTCAGAGTGCAGTTGTCGCCAAATGGCGAATATTAGTGGCTCAAATTTTACAGAAATAATACCCTTGACCTTGCCCATACTTTCTTGTATCTCCAGAAAGTTGAACCAATACTTCTATTTAGTCTTGGTTTTAAGATAACTTTTTGCTGCGGCAATAAGTATTTCTGGATCTAAACGAACTTTGTAATTTGGATTGCTGTACTGAAATTGGACAATACCTTTTTCTCCAATAATAAAAACTGACGGAACGGGCAAATAGTGGTGCTTGTATCCCGAAGCCTTTTCCAAATCAATGTTCCATTCTTTGTATTTTTTTACTGTTTCATCGTCCAGCTTAAAGGCAATGCCAAAATCCTGTGCCACTTGCATTGATGGGTCCGATAACAAGGTATAACTGATGCTCTTCTTTAAATCCTTGTCTCTTATGCTTTCAATAAGAAACTCTGGCTTGTCCGCTGAAATAAAATACACATCAAAACCTAAATCCACTAATTGTTTTTCGGCTTTACGCATTTGAGCCAATTGAGCATTGCAATACGGACACCAACCTCCACGGTAAAATGTCAAAACAAAAGGTTTTTTTATGTTTTTTGCAATAAGTGTAAATTTCTCACCAGTAACATCATATACCTGAATGTCAGGGATAACCATGCCCGGTAATAAGGGCTTAACATCATTGGCATTGTTAGGTACTTCTGCAAAAATAGCAAAGCTGCTCATTAAAAAAAGTAAATAAAATTTAATCATAGTTATTCCTTAAAAAGTAAAGTAGAGGGGTGAAAAGTAAACCAAGCAAACCAATAAGAACGGTGCAATTTATAAGCTGTTTTTTTAGTGCTGTCCGTAATAACTACCCTGCCATCTTCTTGGTATTGTATCATCAACTCTGTTTTGTTGGTTGTTAGTGAAAATGACTTTTTCTTCTTTATCATTTCGAAATCAATTGCTATGGCTTGTGAATTTACAGTGAGTCCATAAACAACTCGTTTTGGATTTAGTCTTGGATCAGTGACTCCGCCAAACATAACTTTATCACTGCTGCGGTATTTTTTATAACGATCACTCAGCTTGTCTTTGCTGTTTGAAAGCACCTTTGATTGCGGATGTTTTTGCAACCATGTTTTCCAATCCGTCATGACCACAGGAATACTTTGCAATTGATAACCTCGATCGGGCCCTGCAAATGCCCTGCCAGTTAGTTGTTGCCATAAATTCTTATTGCTTCGATCATACATAACTAAATCACTGCCATGCAACACTCCTGATACACCAAACTCAACAGTTGTATTGTTGATTTTGCGAGAATATACAACACCCGTTCCACACAAAGGACAATAGGTTACAGCATAGGGAACTTTACCAATTTGGTCATTGACAATCTCATGTATTTGCAAAGTCATTGTGGGATAGACTCGTGTTTCTCCTGCAAGTGTCACAGCCATAATCAAACTGTTTTCTTGCAGAAAATCAACCTCTGAGGCTGAAATAAATTTTGGTTTATCAATAGAAACTATGCAATCAACCTTAGGGCAGCCCTGCATAATGTCTTTGATAGGGTAATCTGTTTGTGAATCATCGGTAATTTGAAAATACTCTTTTAAGATATTTGAATCAAATTTTCTATCTTGGGAGCATAAAACTGTACTCACAATCATCAAGCTGAATAACATAATTTGTTTCATGCTTACCCTCTAATTTTTAGTTAATTTTAATACCAACTAGAACGTTGCGATCACTCATATCTTTCATATTTTATTATCGCTATAAAATCAAAGAAAATTAACGTAAGAATATACGTTGGATGACACTTAATATTACAGGTGTTTTAGCCTTAACAATTCATTTATTGCGCAGCCTCGGCAGCTTTTTGTGCATGCATATATGCAGTATCACGGTTATTTCCTCCAAAGCTTGCTAAATATCACTCTTCCAACAGCATAACAAACTAAATAAAGAGCAATATATCCAAAAATTTTGTAAGCATGACCATCATAAATGTTTACAAACAAATCTATGCTGCCCATCAAAATGACAATAATTATCGAGACTACCGCAGCCTCACTGTGTAGGTGTTGTTTAGTATTCATTTGAGCCTCTTAAGCATAAAGTTTTTTTAAAAAACGAGCTAAATGAGGATCTGTATTCATCGGTCTATCCTCTCGATGAAACCAGCGGGCCTCATTAAATTCTTTTTTATCTATAGTAAGAGCGGACAAACGGTTGCCCTTTATTGCATACCAAAGTGATATATCTGTATGCCCTGCCGTTTTACCAACCGTTTTTGTGCTAGTGAGTAACAACGGCTTGTCATGAATAAAATTTGTTTGGATTTTCAACTCCTCGTAGGCTTCTCTTTTTACTGTATCTTTTGGATGTTCTCCAGCTTCAATATGACCGCCTGTTGGCAACCATTTTTCTGCATTTATGTGATCAACAAGTAAAATATAATCGCCATCAACTACAACGAAATAAGACACCAAATGCTTGTCAGGTGTTGCAGGTTTTTCTATTCGGCACAGCTCAACACCCGAGTCTATCCACGCCAAAACTTGTGCAATTGTTTTAACCTCAAGGGAATCCAAAGGGATGATAAATTCAACTTCTTTTTTAATTTGTTCTCTCAATGCTTTATTCTCATAGTTCAACAGGCTACTTGGATCACTACAAATCTTTAAACATTTGATTCAATCGATAAAAATGCGCTTCTATAGTTATGCAAAGATCTCTTAAAGCCTATGTTATCTGAAAGAGACTAGATTCTCAATGTTTGTTATCGTTCAGTGTAGTTGTATGACCCAACTCCATCATCCTTGACTTGATATAATAATAGTCGGATAATCTAGACATTCTTAAAAAGTAGTTTTCTATGCCAAAAAAACACATCGTTATTGTCGAGGATGAGCCGAGTATATTGGCAAATTATCAAGCAGCTTTGCAACGTCAAGGTTATTTAACAAGTGCGTATGAAGAATTAACACAGGCAAAAAAGGCCTTGGCTCAAAACTTGCCTGATTTGGTCATTATTGATGTGGGCTTGGGCGATGAACCCGATGGAGGTTTTGAATTGTGCCGTTATTTGCGATCGCAGTCCGAGTCACTGCCTTTGTTGTTTTTAACAGCCAGAGACAATGAATTTGATATGGTCGCAGGCTTGCGCTTGGGCGCGGATGATTATTTGAGTAAAGATATCTCTTTGCCTCATTTGCTTGCGCGCGTTGCGGCTTTGTTCAGGCGCCAAGACTTGAATAAGACTGAGGGCGAAAACAGTGAGAATTGTATTGAACAAGGGGATTTGAAAATATTGCTGGATAACTTACAGCTGTTTTGGCAACAGCAAAGCATCGATTTAACCGTCACAGAATTTTGGATGATTGTCTCCTTGGCTCGTCACAAAGGACACGTCAAAACTCGCGAGCAACTGATGAGTGATGCCAATGTTTATGTTGATGAATCGACCATTACTTCGCACATTAAAAGAATCCGCAAAAAATTTCTGGCCGTTGATGAATGCTTTGATTGTATCGATACCGTACATGGCATGGGTTACCGCTGGAAAACTTAGCCAGTGAAACTTAAATACCAACTGTTATTGATGGCTCTGTTGAGCTTGTTGTTTCCTATCACCGCTTGGTTTGCACTGAAGAATGTTGATAAAGAATTCCGCAATAGCATCGAACAAGCCTCATTGAACACCTTGCACTCTTTAAAAGCTTCTTTTCTCCAACAAATCACCCAAAACCCGGAGTTAACTTTGCATGGTTTTGTTAGCGCTAAACAAGCCACTATCACTTTGGATGGTGAAGACACGGAATGGTCTGCGATAAAAGCCTACGAATACCGCAACAACAGCGACTTACTTTCGGTCAAACTTGTACACAACTTCGAGCATCTCTCCCTGTTCGTCTTCAGCAACGATGGCAGTAAATCCATCAATCCACAACAATCCACCGTCAATGATTCTGTTATTGTCGCACTGGCAAATAAACGTGGAGTTTATAAGTACAAATTCAAACGCCAAGCCGAAGGTTTTGTCGAAAACAACGGCAATTCAGAAGACAATCCTGAGTACCACGCTTATTGGCATGAAAAAGCACAAGGCTATGCTTTGGAGGTTCAATTCAAACAATTAGATAGCCGTCCATTCCACCATCTGGGCATTGTTAGCATCAACCAATCAAGCCAAGGGAAAATAATTTTGGGCACAATGTCGGAAGATTCAAAACAAAACCTAGTACTGCAACCCATTGTTTCAGACAAAAAAAACTTGCAAAAGGCCTTGGACGATATCACTCCCAGCAACCATCATTTTGCTGTGCTGGATAACGATGACAGAATTATTTACCAAAGCAACAAACTACCGAGCAGCCAGTCTGCTTCGAGTTGGCAATGGTTGATGACTCCTATTTACCGTTGGCTTTTTGCCATTGATAGCAGTAACAAACACTGGTTTTATCGCCAATACGATGGTTTTACTGGAGTTAAACATCATTTGATTGAAGATGGCATTCGCTTCGAAATTACCAGCATGATGCCACAAGGACAGCAAAACATGATACAAACCTTGTTAAAAGCCGGTGTTTTAATGATGGCCGTAGTTCTGTTGTTGATGGCGGCTTATTTGAGTTATTCTTTGTTTTTGGCTTGGCGTATAAAAAAACTCAATCGGGCTTTGTACCATGTGTTGGATGATTCTGGACAACTGCACACGCAAATGCCATCACGTACAGCTAGCGATGAAATTGGCCAACTTTCTAGGAGTATCGAATCGATGTTATTGGAAATGCGCCAATACACCCATTACCTCAAGGACTTAGGTTCGCGCTTATCGCATGAAATGAAAACTCCTTTAGCAATCGTGCAATCATCCTTAGATAATTTGCAGCTGGAAATGGAAAACCCTTCGGTGTCAAATGAACAAGCAATAAATGCCGATCCCAAATTATTACACGATTTTTTACAACGGGCCCAAGAAGGCACAAAACGATTGCGCTTTATTTTGCAACAATTGAGCGAATTAAGTCAGCTCAAATATTCATTGCAACAAACGCCTAAACAACTTTTTAATCTTTCAGCATTGGTCTTGCAACTGTCAAAGTCCTACCAAGGCGTTATCCCTAAGCTGAAAACCACACTTCAAAGCCCAGAGCTCTTTATTGAAGGCTCTCCTGAGTTGATTGCGCAATTGCTTGATAAATTAATGGACAATGCCAAAGGTTATATTAAGCCCGAGGGTTATATTGAATTGTCTCTCAAAGAAAACAATGGCAAGCCTGTTCTTTCTGTTTTTAATACTGATTCACAACTGCCAGAAAAGAATATTGCTATTTTTGATTCCTTGGTTTCTGCCCGCAACAAAAAAGATTCTCACTCCGTTCACTTGGGATTGGGACTTCATTTCGCCTATTTAATTGCGCGTTTTCATAACGCAGAAATCCGTGCTGAAAACTGCCGTTCTGCAAAGGGCGTGATTTTTCAGGTTGAATTTCATAAAACCGCATCTATATAAGCACTCACTTCACTGGTAAAAACCACTATGGCTAAAACTCTTTTTCAAACAATCACCTTAAATCCCAGTCTGACATTATCAAACAAAATTGTTATGGCTCCTTTAACACGTTGTTTTGCCGATAAAAACTTAGTGCCCACCGCACAAATGGCCGAATATTATCGCAAACGTGCCGACTTAGGGCTTATTGTTTCTGAGGCTACCCTTATCGATCCCATAGCTCAAGGATATCCCAATACTCCGGGCATTTATTCCAAAGCGCAAATTAAAGGCTGGAAACAAGTAACTAAGGCCGTGCATGAACAAGGGGGCAAAATATTTTGCCAATTGTGGCATTGCGGTCGTGTTGCTCATTCCTGCTATACTGATCAACAACCTGTCGCTCCTTCAGCACAGTGCTGGCATGGTAAAGTCCCTCGAACCCAGGACAAAGAATACGAAATGCCACGTTCATTATCGACCAAAGAAGTCAAACGAACCATCAAAAAATACGTAAAAGCAGCAAAAAACGCCATGAAGGCAGGCTTTGATGGTGTTGAAATTCATGGGGCCAATGGCTATTTGGTTGATCAATTTTTACGCCAAGAGACCAACAAACGCGATGATAAATTTGGCGGAAGTCCACGCAAACGCACTCGTTTTGCCCTGCAAATTGTTGATGGCATCAGCAAAGCAATTGGCGCTGATAAAACAGCCATTCGTCTATCACCACAAGCTTATGTGCATTTGAACTACCGCAAGGGCGATGAAAAAACCTACAAAAGGCTACTCAAACAACTGAACAAACGCACACTTTGCTATGTGCATCTCGGCGCTTTTAGTGATCATTATACTTTTGAGTATTTGGCGGGTCAAAAAGCCAGTGAGTTTATTCGCAAATATTACAAAGGCTCGTTTGTTTCCTGCGGGGGTTACACCGCAGAAACAGCCAACAAAGCCATCGAAGAAAACAAAGCAGACTTGATTGCTATTGGCCGCCCAATAATTGCCAACCCCGACTATCTCAACAAAGCAAAAAAGGGAGAAGAGATGCAAGAATATAGCCAAGAAATGCTCACTACATTAATCTAAATTTTTCTGTCCTATTTCATCTCCTGAAGTCGTTAAGGATTAGTAATGAGATGACTAACGACAACCGTTGGAGACAAAAATGGACAGAAAAATTGTACTATTAATATCGCTTTTTGTTTTTACAAAGGCTTTTTCTGCGAGCGATATAATATTTAGAGCTGATTTTGAAGAGTTTATAGCTCTGAATGACACTGGCCTCACTTGGGGTTCTGATTACCTCACTGGTATCAACGCTGACTGTAGCAGCAATATTAACGCTCCGCAAGATTGCCATGATGGTAGAGATGTCGATAACAATGACAACAGCGATGGCAGAGTTGGTTTTAGTTTCAGTAAAATCGCCAATGACGGTACCGTGCTACCCGCCAGCGCCACAAGTTGGTCATGTATTAAGGACAATGTCACAAAACTCATGTGGGAAGCCAAAACCACCGATAATACCATTCACAATTCTTATACTCAGTATCAATGGGGAGGAATTACCCGTCAAGGCTCCAACTACGGAACCTATTACAACGATTGGGATGTTCTGGTGAATGGGAGTAATTCAGAAACTTTGTGTGGTAAAAGCAATTGGAGAGCCCCCACTACTGTCGAGCTCATGAGCTTATTGGATTTGGGCGTGAGCGCTCCTAAAATAGAAGTCAATTACTTTCCAAATATAGATGGCATCTTTTGGAGTTCGCAACCAGCAAATTGGACCAATGAGAGAGCAATGACTGTTAGTTTTGCACAAACCAATGGTGTTGTTACAGGCGTTTCTTTGCGGACATCACCCAAACGTCTTATGTTAGTTACACAATAATTCAGGAAATCAAGATGAAAAATAAATATCTACTAGCCTTATTCACTTTTTTACCCTTTTGGGTGTTCTCTCAAACCTGTAAAACCGAACAGGAGATTCCATCAACCACACCCACAGCACAATTTACCATCAAGAACGATGGAACTGTCATTGATAATAAAACAGAGCTTATGTGGTCGCATTGTTCCTTGGGACAGTCGGGAACAACTTGTGCGGATACACCAGCAACAACCCATAACTGGCAATCGGCTTTAGAGGAGGCAAAAAACAGCACCTTGGCAGGACATTCAGATTGGCGCCTACCAAATGTCAAAGAATATTTTACTGTTTTAGAACAGCGTTGTTTTCAACCCGCTGTCAATGCGGCAGTATTTCCTAATACACCCATTGTTGCTTTTTGGACATCCACTCCTGACAATGTCAGTGGAAATTCATGGGCTATTAGTCATTATATAGAGGTGCTGCGAACAGACCAGAGTTTTTTGCGCCATGTTCGCTTGGTGAGAAATCGTTAGTTTATAGTTACGAATAGGGCTCTTAAAATTAATAATTCTTTTCCAAGTGAGTTCCTGTGTTAGAATCTGAATAATTATTAATCAAATTGGGCTCATATGTGCTTTATAAACTGGATTAGGATTAATTCCAACACGATTTTAATGTGCTTGTTTTTTGCTTCAGGCAGTCTATTGGCCAAAGACACGATTGATTGCACTTTAGCAAATGAAAATTCCGTACAATCAGCATGCCACTACTCTGTTCTAGAAGGTCACCAACAAAAAGACACTGTTAAAATAATACGGCGGATCGATTTGCAGCCTGTTACTAAGTCATTTCGTAAGTATTTTTCAAAGCAAATAAACCTTAAAACCTGCGAGAAGAAAGTTTTTATCAAACGAGCCTCTTTGGATATCAATGATAACTCTTTGCTATTAACATTCATGGCCAGAATTAACCGCCAATACTGTACACGCAGAGCCAAACAACAAGTTTATGAAAAAACAAACAGTGTTTCTTACACTTTAACTCCTGTCATTGCTGAATCAGGTCTTCGTTTTAAAGTGCAGGCAAAAAGCAGCAATAAAGCCTCTTATGAAAAGTCATTAGCCGATGTTCTTAGCAGCAAGATTGACACAAAAATCAATCGTGCTCTGTTGAATATTCTCAACACTAACGTGGAAAATCTAAACCTTCCTTTTCAATTAACAAGCCCTATTGTCTATGACACAGTACGCTTGGAAAACAACAGTTTGTTGATTGAAATGTTAGCAACTCCAAAGGCATCGCAAGCAAGAAATTAAGAATTTATCCGCGAATATGCTGTTTTTTCGATACGTTCTAAAAGTTTGTGCAAGTGTTCTTCTTGGGTCAAAGGGTTCATAAAAGTGACTCTTAAATAAACACAGCCCTCAAGAACAGCTTGAACAATGTAGTATTCGTTGTCTTCTAGCACTTCTTGCCGTATATTTTTATTCAGAGTATTCAATTGTTCACTGTTTAGATTGTCTTGAATGTATCGAAAGCAAACAATATTAGTTTTGGGCTGTAACGCCAATTCAAAAGAGGCTTTGCTTGCTATTATTTCGGCAAATCGAGTGCCTAAGCCATAAAGACAATCGATGTTTTCTTCGAACAGTTGAAGGCCGTAGTTTTTCCATAAAATATAAAACTTTAGGCAAATCATAAACTTTGTGCATTCAAAGGTGCGCAAACCACCGTTATACCATTGTTCTTCTAGCGATTTGTCTTCGAACAAGTATTGCGCTTTTTGTTGAAAAGTTTGTGAGCCTTTTATTTTGTCCTTAAACAGGACCACCGTTGATAAAGCAGGTGTCATCATCATTTTATGCGTATCGATGATAATAGAATCCGCTTGATGAATGCCTGTTAACAAATGCTTGTGTTTGTTAGAAAATACAGCGGCTCCACCATGAGCGCCATCGACATGAAACCAGAGTTTGTGTTTTTGGCAAAAATGAGCAATGGCCTCCAAATCATCGTAGCTACCCGTGGCAGTAGAACATGCACTGCCTACAATGGCCATGACTTTTAAACCCTCTTGTTGGCATTTGTTATAACTGGTTTCCATAGCTTTAATATCCATTGAATAGCTATCATTAACCTCGACCAAAACCACGCCTTTATCTCCCAAGCCCATAATACGAGCCGCTCTATCAATAGAATAGTGGGCTTGGGAAGAAACCAAAACAGCCAGTTTTTGACAATGACCTTGTTGCCAAATGTCCTCTTCCTCCAGATCCTGTCTGGCCGCCAACAATGCGGTTAGATTGGCTAAAGTGCCGCCTGAGGTCATGATACCGTTGGAGTTATGGTCGTAACCTACTTTTTGACAAAACATTTCAATCACGACTTTTTCAATGGCCGTTGCAGCTTGGCCCATTTCATAAACAGCCATGCCATTGTTCAACAGTCCACTAAGCAAATTCATCAAAACTGATAACGGAGCTGGAGCAGCCACTTGATGCCCCATGTATTTTGGGTTGTGCAGATGAATAGAATGCTCTAACAAGTCATCAACAAACTGGTTGAGGTTTTCAAAAGAATAGTTTTGCCAGTAGGATAGCTCTAACTCGGGCTTTTTCCAATTGTTAGCGGGACTGCCTGATTGTTGTTGAGCATGCAAATAATGCGTGAGCTTATCAATTAAGTCTTTGCCTGATTTATTGAAGTGCGAAAAACCATAAGCCTGTTTTAATAAAGGATATTCTTTCATCTTGCTTTAAACCGTTGTTTTATAATATTAAGTGGGAATACTAGCCTAAGTTTTGATTTTAATTAAGTTATTCTTAATGAAAGTTCCTTTGTTGTCATTAAGTTGTATAATTCACTCACTTAATATATCCGTCGCTTATGCAAAATAACACTTTTGATTACATTATAGTTGGTGCAGGTTCAGCTGGTTGTGTGCTAGCCAATCGACTTTCTGCAAATCCTGATTGTCAGGTTTTGCTTATAGAAGCAGGCAGCAAAGACTGGCATCCTTTTATTCATATGCCCGCAGGGATATCTAAGTTAGTCAACATTAAGTCGCTAAATTGGAATTATTACACTCAGGCAGAACCCAACCTTAATAATCGCCGTTTGTTTTGGCCTCGTGGTAAAGTCTTGGGTGGTTCAAGCTCTATTAATGCTATGTGCTATTGCCGAGGACATCAGAAAGATTACGATTTATGGGAATCACAAGGCAATGCGGGCTGGTCTTATAACGACGTTCTGCCTTATTTTATTAAAAGTGAAAACAACCATCGCATTCGTAATGAGTACCATGGCAATGACGGCCCTTTGCAGGTCAGCGATTTAAAGTATCACAATCCACTTACAGAGACCTTTTTAAACGCATGCCAACAAAAAGGCTACAATTTAACCAATGACTTTAATGGTGCACATCAACGCGGTTTTGGCCAATACCAAGTCACACAAGCAGATGGCAGTAGAAACTCAACCGCACAAGCTTATTTGTCAGGCATTAAAAAACGCGACAATTTAACGGTGTGGACTCAAACTTATTGCCAAAAAGTTTTGCTCAAAGAGACAAAAGCCCAAGGTGTAGAAGTCATTCGCTCGGGTCAAAACCAAAAAATATTCGCCAACAAAGAGGTGTTGTTAAGTGGTGGAGCGTTAAATTCTCCACACTTGTTAATGCTATCGGGTATTGGTAATGCCAAAGAATTGCAAGAGCATGATATAAAAGTTCATCATGACCTGCCAGGAGTTGGAGAAAACCTGCAAGATCATTTGGATGTGTGCTTGGTGCAACGCTGTTCACAAAACATCACCTACGATCGCATCAATGAAATCAAAGCTGGTTTGCAGTATTATTTGTTCAAATCAGGCCCGGGGACATCCAATGCTGCAGAGGCTGGAGGCTTTGTTAAAACAGATTTGAATAACGAGGAATGGCCAGATTTACAATTCCATTTTGTTCCTGCAATTTTGGATGATCATGGTAGAAATCGAATGAAAGGCAATGGCTACACCTTACACATGTGCTTTTTGCGCCCAGAAAGTCGAGGAAAACTAAAACTAGCCTCAAAAAACCCAACAGATGCGATTAAAATTTATGCCAACTATTTGTCCGAAGCCAATGATTTAAACTATATGAAGAAAGGCTTTGAAATCCAACGTGAACTCTTTTCTGCTCAAGCATTTGATGCCTTTAGGCAAGATGAAATTTTTCCGGGAAACGATGTGCAGTCCGAAAAACAAATTGAGGAGTTTATCCGAAACAAGGCCGAAACCATTTACCACCCTGTAGGCAGCTGCAAAATGGGACACGATGATATGGCCGTTGTTGATTCGCAGCTAAAAGTGCATGGTATTGAAGGCTTACGAGTCATTGATGCCTCAATTATGCCCAATTTGGTCTCTGGCAACACCAATGCTCCAACCATAATGATTGCTGAAAAAATTAGCGATGTATTGCTTGCTTAGTTGATCCAGACACTCGCTTCTGTGGGAGTGGCTGTTAACAGTCTGTTAAGTTTATTCTTCTAACAAATGAAGTTTTTCCACAACATCTTCCCATTGTTCCGCATCTTCCGGAGCATCTTTCATGTGGGTAATGACCGGCCATTTTTCAGTCAAATCGGCATTGATTTTGATGAACTTTTCTTGACCTTCTGGTAGGTCATCTTCGGGGTAAATGGCTTCGATCGGACACTCAGGTTCGCAAAGCGTACAGTCTATGCATTCTTCTGGATCGATAACTAAAAAATTTGGTCCTTCATGAAAACAATCCACAGGACAGACTTCTACACAATCAGTGTATTTGCATTTTATACAAGCTTCAGTGACCACAAATGTCATTTATTTCTCCAATTTTTGTTTAGAAATGTTAAACTTGTGTTAATTGAGGGTTATCATACCTCTTGATTTAACAGTTCAAAGATAACAGCGCGCTATTATCGCCTTATATTAGCGAATGGTAAAGTAAATAAAGCACAGAGTTTATACAAAAATTGACAAAAAGCAAACTTCAAACTTATAACCAGTCTCAACACGGAATAAGCACCAACAGCATCTCCCCTTCTGCTCAGGCGATTATCACTCGTTTATTGGAAAATGGCTATCAAGCCTATATTGTGGGCGGCGCTGTCCGCGATTTAATCTTGGGATTTACCCCGAAAGACTTTGATATTGCCACCAATGCAACTCCCGATCAAATTAAAGATGTCTTTAAAAAGCATTGCCGCTTAATAGGGCGAAGGTTTCGATTGGCTCATGTCTATCATAATCGTGAAATGTATGAGGTCGCAACTTTTAGAGGAGCTGCTCAAGAAGGCGAGCGAATTCTCAAGCAAGGGCATATTATTCGTGACAATGTTTATGGCACTATCGAACAAGATGCCATTCGCCGAGACTTTACGTGCAACGCGCTTTACTTCGACATTGAAAATGCCAATGTTCTTGACTTTTGTGGTGGTGTTTCAGATATCCATGCACGACAGCTTAAGTTCATTGGTGAAGACAATCAACGCATTATCGAAGATCCCATTCGCATGATTCGAGCCGTTCGATTTCAGGCCAAACTGGCTTTAAAAATGTCTAAAACGATACAACAAGCCATACTAAAACAACACAAAACTTTAGAAAATGTTTCTTATGCTCGTTTGTTTGATGAATTGGTTAAATTGTTTCATTGCGGTCAAGCCTTTATCGCACATCAACTTATGAATGAATTACAGCTGTTCCAGCATATTTTTCCACAGGCTGTAAAAGCCATAAATAAGCAAGAACTTTCAATTAAGTTTGTTGAAAGCGCCTTGAAAAGCACTGATAGCAGGATACAGGCACAAAAAAGTGTAACGCCTATCTTTTTATTTGCTTGCTTTCTATGGCCTTTGCAAAAACTCAAAACAAAAAAACACCTCGATCATGGGGTTTCGCCCTTTGATGCGATTAATAAAGCGGCCAACGAAGTCTTTGAAATTTCTCTCTATACCTTATCTATACCCAGAATGGTACAAATAGGTATTCGCAATATTTGGCTCTTACAAAACAGGTTTTATAGAACACGAGGCAAGCGTGTTTTCTCTACTCTAGAACATCCGCGATTTCGTGCCGCTTATGATTTTTTATTACTGCGTCAAGATGAAAGCGATGAAATTCGCAGACTAGCCGATTGGTGGACTAATATCCAAACAGCATCAAAAACACAGCAACGAGACCTTGTCTTCCCGAAAAAAAAAGCACGCAAAAAATAAACAACAAACCTGTAGATTGTTATCTAGGCCTTGGAAGCAACATGGGAGAGAGCGTTGCTTTAATAAACCAAGCGATCTCACTAATTTCACAGCTAAATCAGGTCAGTGTCATTAAAACAGCACGGTTTTATCAGACAGCTGCATGGGGAGAGACTCAGCAGGCTGACTTTATTAATACGGCCATCTTAGTAAAAACGACGCTAAGTGCTTCTGAGTTATTGGCAGAAATACTGAACATAGAAAACCTTATGGGACGGCAACGTAACAAGAAATGGGGGCCGCGTCTTATAGACATTGATATATTGCTGTTTGGAACCCATGTGGTAAATCAACCACAATTAACCATTCCACACCCCTATATTACCGAAAGAAACTTTGTGTTATTGCCACTTTATGACCTCAATACAACATTATTGCTGCCTGGAAAGGGAAAAATCGGAAATTATATCCACTCAAAAAATATAAATGAGGGCATCATCACAGTTTTGTAGTGGTAAAAACACCACAAATGTTAAAAAGTCGTTTTTTTACGACAAATTTGACGATTTCTTGGAATATAACAAAACATAAGTTGCAAAAATACCAATGCGTTGATAATATACACACATGTTCTGAAGCGGGTTACTTTTCATTTCCATCTTTAGACACATGCAGGGCAAATAAACAAATTATATAACTTTACTTAACCCATTCAGGATTGAATGGGTTTTTTTTGCTTCCGATATTTTGTTTTCTATAGTGTATAGAGTTGAGGATTCTTGACCTAGTTGGATTGTTTTCATACAATGCTATCTCCTTATTAACAGCTGTTTTCTTATATGAATCAAGACTTTTTGCGTGAGTGGAGCCAATTAGAGCATTGGGCTCAAAGTCAGCAATTAAAGAATTTGCAGTCTGCATTCAAAGAAGAACCCAATCGAGTCGCGTATTTTTCTTTTGAAGTTGCTGACATCTTTGTTGATTTTTCAAAAAATTGGATGAGTAGGGAGAGTTTTAATTCTCTGATCAAGCTGGCAAAACACGCGAAACTGCAAGAAAAAATTCAAGCCCTTTTTAGTGGTCAAGCCATTAACACCTCCGAAAACAAAGCAGCAACTCATACTTTGCAAAGAAAAACAGCAAGTACAGCAGAAATTATCCACAACAGACAAAAGATGTATGCCGTAGCAAAAAACTACCGAACAGGGGCGTGGAAATCTGCCTTTGGAAAAAAAATACAAGCGATAGTTAACATTGGTATAGGAGGCTCATATTTGGGTCCCAAGCTAACTGTAGAAGCTTTAAGTGAACTGCAAACCAATAATGATATTAAGGTTTTGTTTTATCCCAGTGTTGACTCTGTTACTTTAAGGCTCATCCTGCAACAAATCGATTTGAAATCAACCTTGTTTTGCTTGGGTTCAAAGAGCCTTGGTACCATTGAATCAATCCGCAACAGCAAAACCATACTTGACTTATTAAAAAAAGAAACTGGATACAAGCCATCCCAAACCAGGCAATCCTTTGTTGCTGCAACGACCAATGCAACTAAAGCCTATCAACTGCTTGATATTCCAAACACTCATGTAATGCCTTTTGATGCTGCTGTAGGGGGGCGATTCTCAGTTTGGTCATCCATTGGTTTTCCGCTATTGCTTTGCATTGGAGAACAGAAATTTATAGAATTTCTACAAGGCGCTGAATGCATGGACAATCATTTTGAAAAGACTGATTTTAAAGAAAATTTACCGGTAATTATGGCGATGATATCTGTCTGGTACCGTAATTTTATGCAGCTACCAGCATATGCCGTTATTCCCTATGACATGCGCTTAAAAAGCCTGCCTGGCTGGCTGCAACAATTAACAATGGAAAGCAATGGTAAAATGATTGGCATTGATGGCGCAGCTTTAAAGCATTCAACCTCGCCTTGGTTATTTGGTGATCATGGGCAATTGTCTCAGCATGCTTTTTTTCAAACCTTTCATCAAGGAAAGGATATACTGCCCATTGACTTTGTTGGCGTTGTAGAAAACGACTCCAACCAAGAATTTTTATTGGTTAATATGCTGGCTCAATCAGCAGCCTTAATGTCGGGTGAGAAAAACACTGAAATCCAAAACCAGTGCCCAGGAAATCGACCCAGTACCACCCTAATTATTAACAAACTTACTCCAAGTTCATTGGGGCAATTATTGGCATTGTATGAGCACATGGTCTTTGTTCAATCTGTTATTTGGAATATTAATTGCTTTGATCAACCCGGAGTTGAGCTTGGGAAAAAACTAGCGCATACCATTGTTAACCACCTAGAAAAAGGCTGTTTAAATCAATTGCAATTGGACGCCTCAACACAACAATTGCTCAAACGAACACTCACAAACAACAACTTACTCTTATGATTTCAAATAAAAAAGAATGCATTGAAGCCTGTACAAACCCAGCCACACAGCTGGATTATAGCTCAAACATAGAAACACAAGATAACACGGTCAAATTTCGCTTTCCATTTAAGGGATTTGAAGAGCTTATTACAACTTCCTTACAAGACTGCAAGCTTGAGTCAATGCAACTGGCGACCACTATTCGTTCGCACAAAAGCAAAAAAGGCATTGATGCAATTAAAGGGGTAAAGAATATTATCGCAATAGCCTCAGGTAAAGGAGGTGTTGGTAAATCAACCGTTACCGTTATGTTGGCCAAATCATTGCAGAGCTTGGGAGCCAATGTCGCTATTTTGGATGCTGACATCTATGGGCCAAGCATGCCGCGTATGTTAGGAGACTACGGCAAGCCCGCTTCGCCTGACAACAAGAGTTTTTTGCCTGTTAATGCCGATGGTATTGCTAGCATGTCCTTGGGTTATATGATTGATGAAGAGTCTCCCGCAATTTGGCGTGGTTCTATGATCACCAAAGCTTTAATGCAAATGGTTGAAGAAACGCACTGGGGGGAGGTTGATTATTTGCTGATTGACTTACCTCCAGGAACAGGTGACATACAATTAACCATGGTGCAAAAAATCCCAGTAACAGCAACCGTTGTTGTAACCACACCACAAGATATCTCAATGATTGATGCACAAAAAGCTTTCGCTATGTTTGAGAAAGTTGAAATACCTGTATTAGGCGTGATAGAAAACATGAGTATTTTCCAGTGCCCTAATTGCCAGCATGAAACACATATATTTGGCCAAGGGGCAGCGGATAAAATGTTAAAAAAATTCAACACGCACTTGCTGGGTCAATTGCCACTGAATAGTGCTATTCGCCAAAACATGGACGAAGGAAAACCTGAAAATATTTGGGGTGAAGCACCAGAACATACAGAAATTTCACAAAAGGGCTTGATTATGGCCATGAAAACAGCACAATTGTTGGCAAAACTCCCAGTCAATCTCAACAAAAACATCCCTGAACTTAAACTTCATAATTTATAGGAATTCGATAATGGCAATAAAATCAGACAAATGGATACGTAGAATGGCTCTTCAGCAACAAATGATCTCACCTTTCGAAGAAAACCAAGTGACCTCAGGCGAAAAGCGTAAGATAATTTCCTACGGAACATCTAGTTACGGTTATGACGTGCGTTGTGCTGATGAATTTAAAATATTCACCAATATTAATTCTACAATAGTAGATCCTAAAAATTTTGATCCAGAAAGTTTTGTTGATGTGAAATCCGATGTTTGTATCATTCCTCCCAACTCATTTTGCTTGGCTAGAACGGTGGAATACATCAAAATACCACGCAATGTCCTGACTGTTTGCTTGGGAAAATCAACGTATGCTCGTTGTGGAATCATCGTTAATGTCACGCCGCTTGAGCCCGAGTGGGAAGGGCATGTGACCTTGGAGTTTTCCAATACCACGCCACTGCCTGCTAAAATATACGCCAATGAAGGTGTCGCACAATTTTTGTTTTTTGAATCCGATGAAGTGTGTGCCGTTTCTTACAAAGACAAAAATGGCAAGTACCAAGGTCAAAAAGGAGTAACGCTCCCGCGCATGAAGTAAATATAAAAGTTCTCATTAAGAGCGTAGCCGACGATAGAAAATCCTCACCACCATCAGCTATATTTGACCATTATCAAGAATGTTTTGCTTTTTCACAAAAGCGCTTGAATTTAGAACAAAAATTAATCAAAATGAGAATGATTATTATTTAGAGAAATATCTTGTTAAAATTATCGCAAGCAACAACTGGTAAATTCTATCATGTAGAAGATTTAAGTTTGCTCAAATCATTGGCGAAAAGACTAGCTGTTTTAGGTCTAAATACAGGTGTGCTTATCGAAATTTTGGCCTTATACAAACATGGTGCCATGATTAAAACACCTTGTGGAGATTTAGCCATCGGCACAGATTTACTCGATGCAATCCTTGTCACTCTAGCTTGAAGGCGACCACGATGAAACCATCGGATAAACCTCTGGTTGTTCTGATTGGTAACCCCAATTGCGGTAAAACAACTCTGTTCAATCAAATGACAGGGCTGAACAAGAAAACAGGCAATTGGTCTGGTGTTACAGTTGATTCTGCCTACTGTGCTATCAATTTTGAAGATTTAAGTTATGATTTGGTTGACCTGCCCGGTATTTACGGTCTTTCTCTCGATTCTCAAGGACAGGACGAATCGCATGTACATGAGTTCTTAATCAAGCATAAACCGAATATTGTTATCAATGTTATCAATGCATCAGCTCTTGAGCGCGGCTTGTTTTTGACCCAAGAATTATTAAATAATGGCCACACAGTCATTAATGTTTTGAACATGTGGGATGAAGCGCAAAACAAGGGCATAAGAATTGATAAAAAAAACTTAAGTAAACTTCTAGACTCTCAAGTGATCGCCATGGTGGCCAGTAAGGGGCAGGGGGTTGAAGAGTTGTTCAAGGAAATCAAATTACAGCTTAAAAAAACACGCGCTAACAAGCCCAAAAAACAGCTCAGCTTTGAGCAACTGTTGCAATCATCCAAGCAACTTAATAAAAAAGTATCTCAGAAGCATAAAATTCCTGTTAAATCTACAAAACTTGATTTTTTAAGTACGCACCCAGTTTACGGTTTGCTGGTTTTTTTTCTTGCGATGTTTGTTATGTTCTTTTTTGCCATCAATGTCTCGTCGGTATTTGTCGATTTTTTTGATCAGGCAAGCGGAGCAATCCTAATACACGGAGGCCATCAATTTTTTGATTTTCTAGGTTTTCCACAAGCCCTGGTAGCTGTTTTGGCGGATGGTGTTGGCGGAGGCATTCAAACTGTATCTACCTTTATTCCTGTTATTGGTTTTTTATATTTGCTTTTGACATGGCTTGAAGATTCTGGCTATATGGCTCGCGCCGCCTTTGTTATGAATGGGCATTTACAAAAAATTGGTTTATCGGGTCAAGCTTTTGTGCCTCTCATTGTGAGTTTTGGCTGCAATGTACCTGCGATTATGGCGACCAGAACCTTGTCTTCAAAAAGAGAGCGGCTTGTCACCATTTTGATGGCACCTTTTATGTCCTGTGGTGCACGGCTCTCGGTATATGCTTTATTTGTCGCCGCATTCTTTTCGCATTATGCCGCTGCAATTGTCTTTGCCCTCTATTTTACGGGCATTGTTATGGCCGTATTAACGGGCTTATTATTGAAAAAAACACTCCTCCCAGGCAAGGCAGAACCCTTTATTATTGAGTTGCCACCTTGGAGAATTCCGACATTGAAAAACTTATTAATTGGAACATGGACGCGATTGAAAGGTTTTTTGTTAGGAGCAGGAAAAGTCATCATTGTTATGGTCATGCTTATTCAGCTGATAAATTCCGTAGGAAAAGATGGCAGTTGGGGAAATCAAGATTCCGAAAACTCATTGTTGTCAGTGACGGCGAAGGCAATTGTCCCTGTCTTTAAGCCCATGGGTCTTGATGAAAGAAACTGGCCTGCATTAGTAGGAATTTTGACAGGAGTGTTAGCCAAGGAAGTGGTTGTAGGAACCTTGGATGCCCTGTATTCAAGTTTGGATGAAAACAAGGATGTTGTTGAGCAAGCAAGCATCAAAGAAGAGTTAATGGATGCAGTTAAATCCATCAAAGTAAATGCCATGGGCTTGAGTGATCTTATTTTTGATCCCTTGGGATTGTCGATAACTGCAGCAGGAACAGAGCAAGAAATGGCAGAAAAGCAAGCCGTTAGCGAATCCATATTTGGCATCATTCGGGATAGGTTTCAAGACAAGTATGCGGCATTCGCATATTTGCTTTTTATTCTCTTATACCTGCCTTGTGTTGCCACATCAGCTGCTATCTCGCGAGAAGCGAATATCAAATGGGCTTTGTTTTCAGGAGCTTGGAGTACTGGTTTGGCCTATTTAACAGCCACTAATTTTTATCAACTCAGCCACTATAGTCAGCATCCGTTGTCCTCATCACTGTGGTTGGCCAGCTATATCTTAGTGATAATAGCCGTGTATTTCAGTTTGAAGAAAATAGGGCAACGGCGAGATTCAATCGCTTTATATATACAAGACTCGTAACGTTTCCCCATTGATGGGCAGGTACAAAGCGCTGCTGCTATGTAGTTTTTGATTGTAATTTATGTAATCCGTGAAATATTGGCATAAAATAAGCATAATAGGGTTTTTGTACAAAACACAGCTGCAATTATGTCTGATGAAACACAAAAGCGCTTACATTTTCTCTATGCTTCTTTAAAAGAAGCGCAAGACAACATACGCACCTATGACACGAAGTCACAAATTGTCGGCATTGGCTTTATTTTTACCGTTGGCATGATCACTAAACTGCATGATTTAATTCCTTCAGCACCACAACTGTCAACAAGCGGTGTTATTTTTTCATGGATATTGATGGTTTTGCCAGTAGTCTTATTTGCTTCTATTTTGTACCCTTCGCGAAAAATGGCTCCCAGTATTTTAAGGAGTCGTAAAAACGTTAAAGGCTTGTTCTATTTAAACCCTGGAGATGTTGAATCGGTTCATTCTTATGCAAAATTGTTAGAAGAAATGAATGTTGAACAAGAGATTGCCTATGAATTACTTAAAGTTTCCGTTCTTCGAGATTTGAAGCGCAAACGCTTTTTACGCGCTTTAGTGGTGGCCAGCTTAAGTTTGATTACACAGTTTTTTATTCAAATATCTGCTTTCTTTGCCCTTTTGTGAAGGCATGAAAGAGCGGATTTCACAAACTATAACGATTATCAACAGCATGCGTCGTCGTTTAGCGCAAATATTTGATCAAGTTGTCGCTGTCGTGTATAAAAAAATAGCTATTAGTCCCACAGGAATTAAATTTGATGGGCAAGCTCGATTTACCTTACTAACTGTCAATTATTCTACAACTTACTATCTGAAGTTGATGTTATTGACTTTAAGCAAACAAAACAATTTGGATAAACTCAAGCAAATCATTGTTGTCGATAACAATTCTAAGGATGGTAGCAGCCAGTTTTTGCAGCAATTAAACATTCGCTCAAAAGCAATACATGTTATAAGCAACAAATGGTTTTGTCACCATGCGCGAGGGCTGCGCCTTGGGATAAATGCTCTAGATCAGATTGAAAAAAAACTTACTTGCCAACAAAAAAGCAATGTTTTGATGATATGCGATACTGATATTGTTTTTAGAAACCCAGAAACGGTTAGCTCTCTTGCTAAAGTTTTTGAACGCAAGCAAGCAGCCTTTGCTGGAGAGTTGCGTTACAGTGATCATGTTTGCCCTCAAGCGCAAGCTTCTTTTTTATGTTTGTTGCGTGAATGTTATGAACGCAAAGACATTCAGCCCTTTGTTTATCATGGTTCTCCTGCTTATTGGTTGCAAAAGAGCCTGTGGAAAGCGGGGCTGTATTTGCATGACTTTAGAAGTAACTTTGCAGGATATATTCTTCATCGTGGTCGCAGCGGTGTTGCGGCAGCAAAACAGTACAAGCCGTTAAGTTCTTTTACTACCGTAAACAATCAAGCGCATTATATGGGAGTAAAAAACGGTAAGGAAATTTGGCAGAACATTGAAAAACAACACCAAGAACTGTTAAAAAAAGAAAACCAGCAGCAACTTATTGATCATCTTGTCCGTTCTTTCGTCTAGAAGCTTGTTCGATAAGAGGGATTTACTGTACTGATTCAGTACTCTATGGTATAAAGCGCGCTTCATTAAACTGGGTTTGAAAAAAGAATGATGTTGTATCCTAAAGGCGATTGGTTTGGAAATATCAAAGGCGATGTATTGGCTGGTATAGTCGTGGCTTTAGCCTTAATTCCCGAAGCTATCGCATTTTCAGTCATTGCAGGGGTTGACCCAAAAGTTGGTTTGTATGCTTCTTTTGCCATAGCGGTGATGATTGCTTTTGTCGGTGGCCGTGCAGGAATGATTTCCGCAGCAACAGCTGCAACAGCTTTGTTGATGGTGACCTTGGTTAAAGAATACGGTTTGCAATACCTTTTGGTGGCCACCATTTTAGCAGGTGTCTTGCAAATTGTTGCGGGTTATCTCAATCTCCATCGTTTTATGAGCTTTGTTTCTAAGTCGGTTATGACTGGCTTTCTTAATGCTCTTGCTATTCTTATTTTTATGGCACAGTTGCCCGAATTGACAGGTGTTACTTGGCAAGTCTATGCTCTCGTTGCTTTAGGTTTAGCTATTATTTATCTTTTCCCTTATGTGCCCGTCATTGGTAAAATCATGCCGTCTCCTTTGGTGAATATACTTTCAATTACGGCTCTTGTTTATTTTTTTGGTGAAGGCATTGGCATTAGAACTGTCGGAAATATCGGCCAATTACCCGATACGCTCCCGATTTTTTTATGGCCACAAGTTGATTTTAGTTTTGAAACCTTAAAAATTATTTTCCCCTACTCTATTTCTATCGCCATTGTTGGCTTGTTAGAGTCTTTAATGACGGCCAATGTTATTGATGAACTTACCGATACCAGCAGCGACAAAAAAAGAGAATGCAAAGGCCAAGGCTTGGCCAATATAGCTTCGGGTTTTATTGGTGGTATGGCGGGTTGTGCAATGATTGGTCAGTCCATTATTAATGTTAAATCAGGCGGTCGAGGTCGCTTATCGACTTTGGTGGCTGGAGTGTTTCTGTTGATATTGGTCGTATTTCTCAGTGATTTTCTTAAAATAGTTCCCATGGCCGCACTGGTTGCCGTTATGATTATGGTTTCCATAGGAACCTTTAGTTGGGCTTCGGTGAAAGAACTTAAAAGCAACCCCAAAAGTTCCAGTATTGTCATGATAGCAACGGTCATAGTTGTCGTCTGGACACACAATTTGGCTTACGGAGTGTTTACTGGAATTTTAATCGGATCTTTGTTCTTGGCCCAACGTTTGAGCCGTTTTATGTATGTGAAATCTGAATACGATGAGGCCAGTGACACCCGAACTTACCACGTTGTCGGGCAGTTGTTTTTTAATTCTTCAGAAAAATTTATTGGCTATTTTGATTTTAAAGAAGCTGTAGATACAATTGTCATCAATGTCAAAAGATCGCATTTTTATGATATTACTTCTGTAGCCGCATTGGACAAAGTCGTGATAAAATTACGCAGAGAAGGGGCGGATGTTAAAATAGTTGGCCTAAACAAAGCCAGTGAAACCATGATGGATAAATTCGCCCTGCATGATAATCCTGAAGCCGTTGATAAACTAATGAGTGGACATTAAGATGAACAATAACACAAAAAAAATTCTGGTCGGTATTGATGGTTCAGAAATCAGTGAATCGTTATTAAAGTACGCTGTTTTTTTATCCAAAAGCAACGGCTATCCAATTAAAATATTGCACACTATTGAACACTCTCATCAAAGTGAACAAGCCCATCATGAAGGCAATTTAACCCCCAATATACGGCGCGAATTGCTCAAAGAACTGTCCGAAGAAGAACGCCAACACAGCAAAAAATTAATTGCAGAAGGTAAAATGTTAATAGCAAAGGCCAAAAAGCAGCTGATGGATGCAGGTGTTGATAATGTCATCGCAAAATTAAGACACGGGAGCTTGCCAGAAGCCATTGCTGATTTGCAAGATCAGATTGCATTAGTTATGTTGGGCTCCAAAGGTTTAGATCACCAACAAGATGCCCAAGGACTTGGTTTTCATTTAGAAGAGTCAATTCGAGCAAGCAAAACACCAGTATTTATCGCAAGAAAACATTACGTCGAACCTAAAAAGGTTTTGTTTGCTTACAACGGCAGCCCAACATCAAAAAGAGCTCTGGCAATGATAGCTCAAGATAGCATATACAAAGAACCTCTTGAAATTCATATTGTTTGTGTTAATAGCGATACAAATTTGGCAAACAAACTATGCGAAGAAGCAAAACAAGCACTTTCAAGCTCAAATGCTAGTTTGATTACAAAAACACTTACTGGTGATACCATTCTTCAATTAACTCAGTATCAAAAGCTTAATACCATTGATATAACAGTCATGGGCGCTTTTAGTCATGGTAAATTGCATGGATTTTTCTTTGGTAGCTTTACCACTCAAATGATACAGCAAAGTGAGACTAATTTTTTATTGATAAGGTAAGTTTTGAGATTCCCAAGAGATGACAGAGAAAATATGCAAACACAAAGTGCTTATGGGTTCATAAGTAAGGTATAATTTGAAAAAAACAGGAGCATTCGTATGATAAAGTTATTTGGTTTCGGTAGAAATCTCGGTTTAATTGATGCCAGTCCATTTGTGGTTAAGGTTCATGCCTTTTTAAAAGTGGCAAAGCTGCCTTACAAAACTGTATCAGGAGCTCAAAACTTAGGCAAATCACCGAAAGGCAAACTGCCTTTTATTGTTGATGGTGAAAAGACCATCGGAGACTCCCAGCTCATCATTGAATATTTATCAAACAAATACACCATCGATTTGGATGAACATTTAGATCAACAACAAAAAGCATGCAGCTACTTGATTACCAAGTCATTGGATGAAAACCTTTATTGGTGTTTGGTGTGGTCACGCTGGCAACATGAAGCCACTTGGCAAGAAGTAAAAAACTCCTTTTTTAAAGGCATCCCCTTTCCTCTGTCTAAAATAGTGCCTAAAATAGTCCGTAAAAAAACACTCAAAGCCTTGCAAGCCCAAGGAATTGGTCGGCACCAAGAGGCTGAAATTATTTCCATTGCTGATCAAACATTTTCAGCTTTGTCGGTGCTTCTTGGAGATCAAAAGTATTTTCATGGTGAGACTATTAGTTTGCTAGATATCAGTGCCTATGCCTTTTTATCTTCGTTAATTGATTCAAAGCTTAATAATGAACTCTGTGTAAAGGCACGCTCCTATCCAAACTTGATTGATTACTGCCAAAGATTTCAAAAAAAGTATTTTCCTGTATGATTGTTGAAATTTTAAAAGCCTTATTTCTTGCAGGAATTCCTGTGGCCTTAATTTCCTATTATTTTGTCAGCAAAACAACAAGCAAGATGCCTTTAAAAGCTTCAAATTCAAAAGAGCTGACTCAAGAGTTAAAAGCGGTTCAACTGCACAGCAAGCCCGAAGAAAACAAGCTCACTTCAATGCTGCATCAAAAATGGTTAAAGTTTGGTGGTGGTTTTTATGGACTGTTAGCCTTTATTACTTACTTGCACATCGAGCTTTATCAAGTCATTGAGTTTTTACAAAATTTTAATGGCTTTGCTGACTTTATTGAAAACATTGGTTTTGTCATGATTTTAAACTTTTTTATTGAAGCCATTATGAATTTAGTAACCGCCTTTGTGTGGCCGATTTATTGGACTAAATTTTTGCCTATTGGCTCTTTGTGGGTTTGGATTTTTGTTTCTTTTGTATGCTACAGTACAGCGACTAAATTTGCTTTGCACCAATCGAAGTAATAGGCGAACACGAACCATCTTTCTTTGTAAACTTGTGTCGTGTTCAATAGGGTTGATGCATAAATAGGCGTTTTGAGTACTTGTGTTTATTCCCATCAAATTAGGCAAAAACCTGTCTCAATTTAACTTTCTCTCGCTACAATCGCTATTCTCGGACAAGCTCCTAGTAGAACAACGACCTTCAAGTTTGTAGTTTTTCCAATGGGCTAGAGTCATTAAAGTTCCGCCTACAAAAAAAATTGCCGATTCCATTAATACAGAAAGCTGCTCTTCAATAAGAGTACCTCCTAACAAAAAGACAACTCCAAATCCAGCCAACCATAAAACAGTCATTGACTTGTGTTTTTTATAACCGCGGCCTATGCTCCATACAGCAACAATCAAAATAAAGCTTATCCATATCCAACCATGACCAAAGTGGGCCCATTTGGGAATTATGGGAGCAATACTCAGAAGTATTGGAGCCATAGCACACTGAATAGCACAAACCAAGGAAACGCTAATGCCTAATATATCTGCTATGGAACGAGAAGTTTTGATGTTTATGTACGACTTTATTAAGAAAAAGTATTATTGGGGGCACTGGCTTGCTTTGCAAGCAGCTTTTGAATTTTCAATCAGAATAAGCTCAAATCTTAAGAGAATGAGCTTATTCAAATTGTAGCTTGGAGCGTGTCCGAGAACAGAAATTTACTGCGAAAAAGTTGAAATTTGACAGTTTTTCAACTAATTTTCGTTAAATAGCGGGCTATTCGCCTCAAATTAGGTAAAAACCTGCCTCAATTCAACTTTCTCTCGCTACAATCGCTATTCTCGGACAAGCTCCTAGATATTAGGTACGGTCTTAGGAAGCTTCCATACTGCTTTTGTATTCACCCAATGTTGCAAAGCCATTCATGCGAGCACGGTGCGAAAGCTCTGCTTGCGCTGCGGCCACATTGTCTTTGGTGTTAGCACCCCAGACTTTTAATGCACTGGCTTGCAATGCACGGCCATAGGAAAAACTTAATGGCCAAGGCAATGGACCTAGTTTGTTCATTTCATTCAGGTGTTCTGTAGCTTGCTCTTCTGTTTGACCACCAGATAAAAAGACGATGCCCGCCAAACTTGCTGGAACAGCATTCATCAAACAACTAACCGTTGCTTCGGCGACGTCTTCAACATTGGCTTGTTCTGGGCATTGGTCACCTGCAACAACCATAGATGGTTTTAAAATTGTACCCTCAAGCAAAACATCGTGTTCATAAAGTTGAGCAAATAATGTTTTTAAGGCCAGCTCTGTGACATCATAGGCTGTGTCAATATCATGTGTTCCTGTCATCAATACTTCGGGCTCAACAATGGGTACAATCCCCGCTTCTTGACACAAGGCCGCATAACGCGCTAAAGCATGACAATTGGCTTCTATATTTGCTTGTGTCGGGGTGCCATTTTCTTCATCTATAGTAATCACCGCACGCCATTTTGCAAAACGAGCCCCAAGCTCTGCATATTCTTTTAATCGCTCGCGCAGTCCATCCAGACCTTCTGTAACCAATTCACCGTCAAAGCCAGCCATAGGATGAGCGCCTTTATCAACTTTAATGCCTGGAATTATGCCAGCTTCATTCATGATTGACACTATAGAATCACCACTTTTGCCATTTTGTCTTAATGTTTCATCAAACAAAATAGCCCCTGAGATATGTTCTCCCAAATCTGTGGTGGTTAATAACATATCGCGGTAATCTCTGCGATTGTCTTCGGTGCAATCGACACCAATAGTATCAAATCGTTTTTGAATGGTTCCTGTGCTTTCATCAATGGCTAGTATGCCTTTGCCTGGTGCTACCATGGCAGCAGCCGTTTCTAACAACTGTTCTACGTTCATTTTTTTCCCCTTACGGATGGTTTGTTATTTTCGCTGAATGCGAAAGGTATTATGTTATTTACCCTAATACCGATATTGATACACGGCTCAGTCAATATCAGGTTTTGGAATTTTCGTATCTTGATTCAAGTATTTCAACTGCTGGGAGTACATTCCCTTCTAAAAATTCTAAAAAAGCACCGCCCCCAGTTGAAATATAAGAAATACATTGCTCAATTTCGTATTTATCGATGGCTGCCAAAGTATCACCCCCGCCAGCAATTGAAAATCCGTCACCAGCAGCAATACCTTTGGCTAATGTTTCTGTACCATTACCAAACTGATTGATCTCAAACACACCAACAGGACCGTTCCAAACAACCGTGCCAGCTTTACGCGCCATTTCTGCAAATTTTGTGGCTGTTTCTGGGCCAATATCCAAGATCAAGTCATCGTCTTCTACGGCATCCACTGGTTTAATCGTGGCTTCGGCTGATTCTGAAAATTCTTTGGCTGTAACCACATCTGTTGGCACAGGTATCTCGCGGTTTTGTTCGATGGCTTGTTTCATTAATTCTTGTGCTTGTTCAACCAGGTCCGCTTCATACAAGGACTTGCCCACATTGTGACCCGCTGCTGCAATAAAAGTATTGGCAATACCGCCACCAACAATTAACTGATCGACTTTTTTTGATAGACTTTCTAAAACTGTGAGTTTGGTAGAAACTTTGGAACCACCTACTATCGCCAACATCGGACGTTCAGGCTTATCCAGTGATTTTGCAAGAGCGAGTAATTCTCCATACAGCAATGGACCGGCTGTTGCGACAGGAGCGAATTGTGCCACACCATAGGTTGAGGATTGCTTGCGGTGAGCCGTACCAAAAGCATCCATGACAAAAACATCACACAGCTTTGCAATTTTTTTTGATAATTCTTCATTGTTGGCTTTTTCGCCAATATTAAAACGGACATTTTCCAACAAAACCAATTGTCCGGCTTTCACTTTAACGCCGTCCAACCATTTTTTTATGAGCAAGACTTCCTGGTTCAGATGTTCTGTCAAGTAATCCGCCACTGGTTGCAAGGAAAACTCTGCTTCGAATTGCCCTTCTGTTGGACGTCCCAAATGAGACATGACCATAACTGCAGCACCCTGTTCAAGAGCGAGTTTGATTGTGGGCAATGAGGCCAAAATTCTTTTGGCGCTGCTTACCTTGCCATCCTTGATAGGCACATTCAAATCTTGGCGTATCAAAACCCGTTTGTTTTTTAGGTTCTGATCTTGCATTTTTAATATGTTCATGATTAATTGAAAGAAATAAAGTGAGTGAGATTTTATCTCACAACGGCGGTCAATTACAAATTAAATGCTCACTTAGGAGCCAAGTGAGCATTTTGTATAGCCCCAAATCCAAATATAGAATCACGATGTATGCACACGTCCTTCCATTCGTGCTTCTATATCGAAATTTGGGAGAGTGAAGGCGTTGCCTGTTAGGCTTGCATTAGGGCAATGGAGGTGTCTAGCATTCTGTTTGAGAATCCCCACTCATTGTCGTACCAAGAAAGAACTTTTACCATGTTACCATTCATTACTTTGGTTAATCCTGCATCAAAAGAGGATGATTTTTCGCAATGATTAAAATCAACAGAAACCAGTGGCAGGTCATTATAACCAAGAACACCTTTCATACCATTTGAAGCTTCTTTCATAATAGCATTGACCTCTTCGATCGTGGTTTCTTTGCGTGCTTTAAAAACCAAATCAACAACCGATACGTTAATAGTTGGTACTCGCATGGCAAAACCATCCAGCTTTCCATCCATCTCTGGCAAGACCAATCCCACAGCCTTGGCAGCACCTGTACTTGTGGGAATTTGACTCATGGTAGCCGAACGAGCACGCCGCAAATCTTTGTGAAAGACATCTGTTAGCACCTGGTCATTGGTATAGGCATGTATGGTTGTCATTAAACCATGTTCAATACCCAAGGCATCGTTCAGAGGTTTAACGATTGGAGAAAGACAATTTGTTGTACACGAAGCATTGGAAACAATCGTATCCGTTGATTTCAAAACATCGTCATTCACACCATAGACAATGGTTGCATCAACAGGCCCGTTGCCTGGTGCTGATAGCAGAACTTTCTTGGCTCCCGCTTTTAGGTGCATTCCTGCGGTTTCTTTGCTTCTAAAAATCCCCGTACATTCCATCACAACATCTACGTTTAATTCCGCCCAAGGAAGCTCCTCTGGATTTCGAATGGCCAGTACTTTAATAGCATCTCCGTTAACGATCATTTCATCGTCTTGCATGTGTACTTCTGCATTAAATCGGCCGTGAGTCGTGTCAAATTTTGTTAGATGTACATTAGTATTAACATCACCTAAATCATTAATGGCAACGATTTTTAACTCATCTGTGCGCTTATATTCGTACAAAGCTCTTAACACATTGCGTCCGATACGACCGTAACCATTGATTGCTACTCTAATTGTCATGATTTTCTCCTAATAGAAAATAAATTTATAATCGCCGCACGATAACGGCCACTTCATTTCACCATTCTTACTCAATCAACTTGATTGTTCAAGAATATATTAGCAATCGCTAATCAAAGGTTTTTATATTTAACATAAGTAATTCTGATATAGTACCTCTTCTAATATAACCCAAATCCCGATATAGAAAATCACGATGAGAATACAAGACCTTAATGCGCCTAAGAAATTCTCAAAAAGCTTCATCACCAATAAAAAGAACAATGAAGCGGTGTAGCATCCGTTCCTATAATTAAGAGTTGCCTTTGTATCATTCCACTTTTGGTTAAATTTCCCCTTGGAGGTTTAATCGCATTTTTTCATGAGGAATATCATCCTCTAAGTAATATTCACCCGTGGAACTGAAACCAAGCTCCTTATAAAATCGCTGCAAATATGACTGAGCAGAAAGCTCAATAGTCTTGGAGGGCTTGAGATTGTCAATGCAATGCTTCATTATTATTTGAGCCAAACCTTTTTTTCTATGCTGTTGATCGACGACCACGCGGCCAATAGCGGCTTTGCTTTTACTCTTGCGTATAATTCGAGCATAGGCGATGATTTTATCTTTGTTTTTTATAAAAACATGCTGAGCCTTTTGGTCTTGGTTGTCGATATCCTGATAAGGGCAATTTTGTTCAACACAAAAAACCGCTATGCGCAAAGACAAAATGCCATAAAGCTCTTCAAGTTTAAGTTGTTGAAAGGATTTTTGTATTACACTATGAGAGTTTAACATTTGTCACAAATTATTATGGGCTAGTATGCTATTCTAGCAAATATTCCTTTTGTGTTGAGAATAAATAATGAAATGGTTACTAAAATCCTTGCTTGCTATAATTGTTTTGGCTGTCATTGCTGCAATTGTATTGCCCTTTGTCCTTGATCCCAACGATTACAAAGATGATATTGAGCTAAAAGTTCAAGAAAAAATAAGCCGTCCCATTCATCTCAATGGTGAAATAAAATGGTCTGTCTTTCCTTGGTTGGCACTCACTTTTAGTGATGTGATCATTGAGAATGACAAAGGCTTTAACGACCAATCTCTTGCTAAAATAGCAGAGCTCTCAGCCCGAGTGAAACTATTGCCCTTATTTAAAAAAGAGATTCAAGTCGGCCATATAGAAATAAATGGAGCTGATTTGCAACTGCAAATTAACAAACAAGGTAAAAGCAATTGGCAAGGGATTATCGATTCCTTAAACAAAGGTCAAAAGGACAAGCAAGATGATGCTGGCACTAGCAAAGAAATCAAGATTGCAGGAATCAGTTTAGACGGTGTTAATGCGAACTATTCCGACAAGCAAAACAATACGTCCTTTGAACTGAGTCAATTTGAACTTTCTACAACGGCTATAAATTCTACCGAACCCGTTTCCATTGATACTTCTTTGCGCTTGTTTATGCCTGAATCTGGACTTGAAGTTGATATAGAGACGGATATAATTGCCACCAATATTCTTTCAGACAAAGGTATATTGTTAGATTTGAACGAACTGTCCGTCTCTGGAAAACTAAACAAAGACAGTACTATTCCGTTGAACATTTCTTTGCTTCAGGGTGGAGAAATTGATCTCACAAAAGACAGTCTAAACCTTCTGGAAATCCAAATCATTGCAGGTGATGCCAAGCTCACTACTAACTTGTTGGGCTCCAATCTAACCAAGCAAATAGCTTTGTCAGGTTCCTATCAATTAAAGCCCTTTGATTTAAATAGTTTTGTCGAAGAATTATCTGGTGCTCCACTGACCAACTCTGATGTTTTGTCTGATTTTTCCAGTCAAGGCCAGTGGCAATTGAACGGAAATAGCATGAAAATTAAAGATCTAAGCATTATATTTGACAAAACAAAAATTCAAGGTACAGCAAATATCAGCGATGTTGAACGGCTTAAAGGCCGCTTTAATGTCGCCATTAATCAGTTAAATATTGATCAATTTCTAACCGATAAAGCACAAGAAAACAAAACAAGCACTGGCAAAAACACAAGTACTGCGCTGCAATTTGGCCAGTTAAGTGGAACCGTCAAAATCGACACACTGTTTGCTAGTGGTACGCAAATGAAAAACATCGAAGTGAAAGTTAAAACAAATGGCAACAGCATGCGGCTCGATCCAGTAACCGCCGATTTTTATCAAGGCCAACTCCTTACTTCTGTTGCTATAAATACAATGGCAACCAACAATAAAGTCAAAGTCAATCATTCGATGAAAAAAATCCAAGCAGGCCCTTTACTCACAGACCTAGCAGGCAGTCAGTTGTTAACAGGTATTGGTGATTTGAAAATAGATTTAAATATCGATGAACCCTTTAGCGAGCTCCCGCTCAAAACAGCAAACGGACAAATTAGTTATCAACTAGGCGATGGCGCCATATATGGCATAGATGTTTTTGGTATGATACAAAAAGGTTTTGCCATGCTTTATCCAGAAATAGCACAAAAAGAAACCTCCGAAGAAAAGAAGACTAGTTTCGCTCTCATGCAATTAGAGGCTGATGTTAATGCCGGTATATTAACAACTCGCGTCCTTTCGCTTGAATCCCCTTATCTGCGAGTGACAGGCCAATTAACCATCGACTTGGTTGCCATGCAAATCAAGGGTACACTCGAGCCCATGCTGCTCGATATTCCAGAGCAAATGGTTTCTGAAAAATATAAAAAACTTCTAAATCTTGCTATTCCTGTATCGCTAAAAGGCTCATTGCTAGAACCCGACATTGCCATTGACTACCAAAAGCTTCTGTTAGCCACACAAAAAGAACGAATTAATAAGGAAAAAGAGAAGCTAAAAGGCAAACTACTGGACTCACTATTTGGTAAAAAAAGCAACAAAACACAACAACAGGGCAACAAAGCCAAGCAAGAACAATAAATACGACTTCATTGTTCGGCTTAGTTGACACTTAGCGGTTGTGTTGGTTTATTTTTAAAAAGCAAAAAACTCGTTTGGTCTTGTGGCTTCAAAAAAACATTTGTTCTATCGGTTTTTTATAGTTTTGTTTAAGAAATAAGTGCTCAAACAGCTTTACAGTCTAAAAAGAAGCCAACATACCAACACAACTACTTAACCGAGTTACGCTGATAATACAAAACATCAGAAGCCAATGCTAAGCAGGAAGCACTTAATTGACGCCTAAAACCAGACTCTCTCTCACGATAAATTCTTTCCTGGTCAAGCACTAATTAGGTGTTTTCTGTCTCATTTTCAGTTAAACTTCCGCTATATCAAATATGAGCCGATAGTAAAAACACGATGATAGCACAGTCCCCTGATTTTCAGCATACACCAGTTACTTGTATTCTCAAACGAATTTCTTCGTCGGTCTTTAGGTCTTAAATACAATGTACAATTTAAACAGCGAACCTTTTAAGCTCGAACGTGATGTTCAAGCCATTATCGTCCCATCGGGTCAAACCATGGAGTTACCTGCTGGCACTGTGGGCTATATCACACAGTCCTTGGGTGGTAGTTTTACTGTATTTATCGATGGCAGTATGTTTATGATACTAGGTCACAATGCCGATGCACTGGGCAAAGAGCCCATGCCAATGCCCGAATACAAAGAAAATGCCAACAAAGAAGAAACTCAAAAAGCCGTATGGAACCAACTGAAAAATGTCTTCGACCCAGAAATACCCGTCTGCATAGTTGAACTAGGCCTAGTCTATGAATGCAAAGTAGAACCAATCAAAAACTCATTTGATGTCAAGATCATCATGACACTCACCGCTCCAGGCTGTGGCATGGGAGATGTCATCATCGCGGATGCTCAAGCCAAAATTAAGCTAATCCCAAACATAAACTCAGTAAATTGCGAAATTGTTTTTGATCCGCCATGGGACAAAAGCATGATGTCTGAGGCTGCTCGTTTGGAGACTGGTATGTTTTAACTTTGATTAATTAGCTGTATGTTCTTTTATTTTTAATCTTTCAGCTTTTAAATAATCTTCATGTATAGAGAAATAATAATTTTCTCCTATAAAATATCAAAATTGGATGTTAGCAGTTACATCAGACACTTGTTCTGGGGATCAATCCTATTTAATATATTCATCAATTATTTGTTTAAGCTCATCAGTCATTTTAACGTTTTTGTTCTTTATGTCTTGCAATTGCAAATTTGTTGTCTTGTTAATGCCGATATTCTCGTAACCCACTATTACTGCCAATCTCTCTATAAATAGTTGTTGGGTCTCGTCAAAATGATTTAGCAATATTTTTAGCTTTAATACCCTTTTTAAGTTCAAATTCAATATAATGTCTCTCTTCAAGACTTCTTTGTTTAAAGCACATATGCTCCTCCTTAAAAGCTGCACTAGGAAGAGTTGCACTTAGAATACAAATCTAAGTTGTTTAAAGGCTAGAAGAACTTTTCATTACATTTGTTCTATATAATATCATGAATTTAAAATTTTATATCATTTATACTTCTGAATCTTTTTCTAAACTTACTTTAGCAATCAATTCATTATTAAACTTCTCTAACTATCATTATATTTTGGTTGGTAATGGGTTGTCATCTTCTGAAGCTCAAGAAATTGAATTGTTTGTCAAAAAATCTAGTCGTTTAAGTTTTTTAGATTTGCCTGGCAATGTTACTGTTCCTCATGGTACTGCTCTAACTCACTTATTTAATACTAGTAATGATCAATTTTTTTGTTTTATGGATTCAGATGTTTTTGCATTTAAAGATTTTTCTAAGGAGTTAGAAAGTAAAATTGCAGAAAATGATGTGATTTCTTCATGTAAGCCAATTGAATGGTTACATAAAACTTCAATATCAGGATACCGTGGCCACTGTACTGTTTCTCCTTCAGGATTAAATATTGCAATGACTTATTTTGCAATCTATAAACGTTTATCGGTAAACCCTATTTTAAATAAATATAAAATTAGTTTTGAACGATATATGCGTGCATCTCAAGTTCCAAAAGACATTCATAATCTCCTTTCCAAAAAAGACCAACATACTTGGAAATTTAACACGGCTAAACTATTAAATATTCTACAAGCCTATAATGGCAGTAAACTCTATTATCAAGAATTTGATGGCCTTATTCATCTTGGTGGTGTTAGTCGTTATTCAGAACACACCATACAAGGAACAAGAAAGTCAATAAACTCTAATAATACTCAAGCAGTTGATCGTGTTAAATCACGCTGTTATTTTCATGAGTTGTTAACAAATATCGAACAGGAAAAATTTGTATTTCCAAAACTGGATTTAAAAGACACGCTCTTTGAAACAAGCATACGTAACGTCAGTCAAAAGTTGATTCTACTATATCAATCACTCAAAAAAGGAATAAAGTGATGGGCTTGGTAGTATTAGGAATGCATCGAAGTGGAACCTCTCTTTTAATAGGCTTATTACAAGTCTGTGGTTATAACTTAGGAAAAGTCTCTGAAAAAACATCTCAATACAAACCAACAGGAACAAGAGAAAATTTGGAGCTTCGACGGATTAATAATGAAATTCTTCATTACAACAACTGCTCATGGAATATGCCTATTGAAGATTTAAAAATCAATCAAGAACTTGTTTTGAAAATGAAAAGCTTTTGCAGTAGACATTTGTCAGGAAAATGGGCCATAAAAGACCCTAGAATGATATTAACCTACTCTATTTGGCAAGAATATTTACCTGGTCATAAAGTTTTAGCAACCGTAAGACATCCTTTAAATGTAGCAAACTCATTAAGTTTAAAAAGTAAGGTTAATATCCAAAAAGGAGTTGATTTATGGAGTTTTTATAATAGCATTCTATTTAAGCTTTGGCACAAGCGTAGCTTTCCAATTATTAACTTTGATTTGAGTAAAGATGATTATTTATTGCAACTGAGCAAATGGGAGAATTATTTAAGTATTAAAATCGACAAGAGTGATTTTAGTACTTTTTATTCTCACTCAAGTCCTAATATAGGAAATACTGAACAAACACTTGATGATTATACTATGAAACTATACAAGCAAATGACTTCATTAACAGTACAAAACAATGTCTAAACCCTATGAAATTAACTTCGTTGTACATAAAGGCCCCTTAGAAATACAGGGGGTTTTACTTGCAGCAAGCTTACGTTATTTCAATCAAAAGCACGTATCTCTTTGCGCTTGTGTTCCTAAAGAATTTGGGGGCTTGGCATCAGGGATTAGTTCAGAAACCAAAACAAGACTTGAAGAATTTGATGTGTCTTTCAAGGAAATATACAACCCAATCGGTAAAAACTATCTAATTGGAAACAAGTTAGGGTGTTTACAAAATTCAGATAGCGACTACCGTGTTTTCTTAGATACGGATATGCTCTGTTGTCAAAAGATAAGTTTTCCAGAAATTGAATTAAATACAATCGCTTTAAAACCAGCGGATAGAAGAACGTATAACTGGTCTAAGAGGGAATGGAATAAAGCTTACCAAAAATACACTAATTCTTCACTAGACGATTCTGACGTAGTGATTTCGACCGCTTTTAACGAGTTGATGTTACCATATTTTAATGCTGGTGTAGTTATAATCAATGGCTGTCATAACTTTGCTCAATCATGGATAGATATTTCAAAACGATTAGATGCTGACAATGAATTTAATGGTAAAAGACCATGGTTAGATCAACTTGCTTTGCCCTTAACTATAAAAAAATTAAAATTAAATCTACATTGCTTAACTGAGACACATAACTTCCCTGCAAATATTAAACCAGTAAAAAATCAATACAACCAGTTGGTTCATTACCACAAGCCTGATTTAATCGCACGTAATGCAAAACTTATATCGACAATCAAAGAAATCTGTCTTTGCTATCCATGGATTATTAAAATGCTTGAAAATGACTTATGGGAGAATGTCACACAATTAGTTAACGATAACAGAGAAAACATAGTCAATACGTATTTAGTTACAGGGATACCTGGCATTGATACTAATGTTTTTTCAAAAATACTTGATTCATCTGAACAACTACATAATGCCCATTGTGAATTAAAAACACTTAAACCATTACAAAAACGAAATATTCCTTGGGGTGTTGCTGGGTATTTAGCAGATACTCAACAAGATATGCTTTTAATTCAAAAAAAAGAAAAACTCAAAAATAATGTCATAATTATTAGCAATGGCCTTTCTTATATAACCAGCTTGCAACGTTTATTTAGAGTCCTCCCCACAACAAAGTTTATTGGACTTTTCTGTGACCCTCTAATAGTTATTAACAACTGGGTTCAAAAGCCAGAAAAAAATTTCATGTCAGAACTAGATATTATTGAAAATAATAAAACATGGTTATCAAACGAAGAAATTAAACAAATTGAAACGATACAAACTACTAAAAATATAATTACTCGGTATGCTTTATGGTGGAATTTTTTTGCCTTGCAACTTTTGAATAACAAATTTAAAATATCATTAGTTGACATTAATGATTTAATTTTGAAACCTCAAAACATTGTCCAAAATCTTTTTAAGGATGAAAAAATTCAACTAGAGATTAAAAAAACTATTGCAAACAATCCTTTTAAATTGAATGCTTTTGAAAAACAACAGATAATAAATTTAACTTCACAAATATATTTTGATTTAACTATGTTAAAAGTAAATTGTTAATTCATATTACCTTGAACAAACATCATCTATTTAAAAAAATGTTTAAAATCTTCGATACTGTATATATTATTAAAAATATAGTTTGGATTTTTATGAATAACGTATAAACTTTCAAAATCAATATTATTTTCAACAAAGTTGTACCATTTGAAATATTCCATTAAAAAAGCAACCTGATTCTCATATAATGATAAAAGTCTATTTAATTTTTCCATTCTTTCGCTTCCAATACTGCTTTTTAGTCTTTTCTTCCTTTCCTGCATACGGTGTACTAAGCAATTGTTCATGGTACTTAAAAAGGCAATACTTGGTTTATCAAGCAATCTTATAAAGTTTAAAAACTTATCGGTCTTTAAGCTTAGTTTTTCTTTTCTTTTATAACTTCTAAAACAGTCATAGTGTATTATCAATGTTCCCTTTGTGTTTAAAGTTTTATTCTTTCTAATGTCATTTGCGTTTAAAAATCTATAAGGAGACTCAAATCTTTTTTCCTTTAAAAGTTCATCATTTTTTTTTAACTCATTTATTAAATAAGTTTTTCCACTACAAGGTGGACCTGAAATAATAAGAGATTTCATATTAAGAATAAAAAAGGCTTAGTATATAACACTAAGCCTCTATATCTATTGTACTCAATTTATTTGAGCGTTTTATGGAGTACAACTATTTCCAATAAATGTTTGTCTTCTTGATTCAAAAGTATCTAAATAAAACTCAGATCCCACCACAATATTTGTTCCTGTACCTGATCTGCCTAGACGTACTCTGTCAGCAAATCTATTAGAAAAGTTTGCAGTAGTAGACTCAAAATCTGGCGCCCCTTCGTTAGTATTGTTAACCCACAATCTAAATGTTCCAGGATTTCCTGAAATAAGCTGATATTCTATCGTATTACAACCATCTACTAAATTTACACTGGTGCTGATTTTATTTTCATTATCTTCTCTAGCCCAAATTCCAAGTTTATACACATCGCCAGGCTGAAGTCTTAATTTAGCTTGTAACCAATCTACAGTGCTTCCAGATGAACATCCTGCTCCACACTGAACCTGATGGACTTTGATTTTACGTTGCTGACCTGAAGTCGGCATCACTAAAGAGTTCGGGTCAATCTGAAATGAGCCTCGTATTGTTGATTCAGCAGACATGTCATCTTGAACATATCGCTTACCTGCTTGAACTGGAACTGCCATTGAGCATGTGCCAGACAAAGGGTTTGCTGTGGTAGCTACAACAGGATTTGTTCCTGTTTTAACAAAATCCCAAACTCCCGGTGCCGAGATGTCTGCACATTGAGCAAAAACAGCTCCTGTTCCAGCTAAGATCAATGATGTCACTGATAAAATTTTTGTAATTTTTTTCATGTTTTCCTCTAATAAATTTGAATAATACTTCTGATAACGAACTAGCGTTTACTTATCGGTCATTTTTTATTTAAATATATAAACTTTTTAAATTTTTCTAGCTTTCTTTTTTCAAGACAAAATGAAGTTTTTTTATTATATACTAATTTATCTAATATTGATTTATTTAGTTTTTCACCTTGATTGTTTGAATCATTTAAATAATCTTTCATTAGAGAGTGATTTGATTGGCTAAACTCTTGAATTGTAGACTTCCATCTAATTCTTTCTTTTTCACTAGTACCGAAACTATTTATTTGTCTGATTAACTCTATAGCCCACGGTTTTGGACTCTGATTAATCATTCTTGTATTCATCTTATTATATGGGATTTTAAAAATTTTACAAAAGTCTTTAACTAAATTATTTGAATATTCAATTCTTATTAAGTCATTAACTTCAAAGGCTTTTCTTAAATCTTTAGTCAATCTGGTAATATTTGCCAATTGTAATATCCGAGGGTGTTTTTTAAACTCATCAATTTCAAGTGATGTTGCATTATAACTTAACTTAATTCTTGGGTTGATAACCGACTGTGCATAATACGACTTAACCCAACTATCAAAATCACGAGTAACAAGTACGATTATTACATTATAAGTTTTGATTGTTTCCCTAAATTCTAAAATTGATTTAGAAGAAAAATCATAGATATGGTTTGTTAGTCCTTCTGTGGATAAAATCAAATTATTTTTAGTGTTGTTTTTTAAGTACACCTTTAGTTTTGTATGGTTGTTTGTATTTAATCCTTTTACTAGCGATTGGTGTTTTGGAATTCCCTTTTTTGTTCTTTCCTTTGGGTAATTAAAGGATTTAGTAGCAAGAAGCTCACGATTTGAGTCCAAGTATGTTTGTAATGCCGTTGAACCCGTTTTAGGTAAACCAACGTGTAAAATTAAGTTCTTTTTTTTCACTGGTTAATTTCTATAGATATTATTAATTTGAATAAAACATCTTAGCATGTTTGGCGTGCGCATCTAATACTCTTAATATCTCGCTTTTCTCCTTGCAGCTATAGTTCATCTCATGGTTTTTCGTTTTTAAATTTATGGCTCGACAGTTTATTGAGTTAAGTATCTCATTTACAATATCTTGTGGATCATTAACTAGTTCTTCATATTTTAACGTATTTTTATTATATAAAAAATATGTTTTATAAAACCAATCTAAAATTTTTACTTGTCTAATTAGTAAATTCTTTTCTTTAACAATTTCTCTAATTTCTCTAGAGTATATTTCACCTATTTTTATAAGCCCCTTGCTAATTGGAATATCTAAAGATCGCCAAGACAATAACACATATAGTGGGTTTCTAACGACTGATATTATTTTCCATGGCCTTTTATCAATTAATTGTTGCAGGCAAACTGTAAACAAAGTATTAGATTTCACACAAACAATTAAATCCTTAGAGTGTTCAACATGAACAAGTCTTGTTTCTTTAACATTTACTATTTTATTCGCCCCCTTTATATAATAATTATCAGGTAATTTATTTGATCCTTTTTTAGTTGTTAATTCAATTGGGTTGCCTCTTTTAATTTCATTTCTAATGTTGAAAATTTTTTCTTCTAATTTTTTGGAAAACTCCTCACAACTTTGCTTATCGTGTCTAATTTCTTTTAACCATTTGGGCTCACTAAAACAAACTGTGTTATGTTGTTCAGAGAGTAGCTTTATAAGAAGCGAAGTACCGCTCCTTGGTATTCCAGTAATCAAAACAGTTTTTTTCATAAATAATGATATTCAATAATTTTTGTATTAATAAATGTCAATGTAGCATAAAATTTCAATATGACTATTATTTCAATTCTATTTTGTGTAGAAAAAGGCACATTAGAGAAACAAGCGAAACTATTAATTAAGAGTTTTAATAAGTTTGTTGCTTTATCGGATGTGCGGTTAATTGCTTTTTCACCACGCAAAAAATTTTTTCCTGGGACAGAGACGTGTAATTTCTTTTCTGATAATAACGTTTTGCATATTAAAGCAAATCTCAACTTTAAATATCAGGACTACCCAATAGCAAACAAAATAATTGCTTGTGATTATGTTGAAAAAAACTATCCACAATTCGATTCTGTCATGTTTGTTGATACAGATACGGTTTTTCTAAAGGCATTAGATATTAAGTTATTTAACAAAAAAAAATTGTACCTGCGTTCAGTTGATAATAAGGGCCCAGGCACTGAAGGCTTTAATGATATTAACGATAGGTTTTGGCAAGAAGTGTATAGTTTGTTTGGCCTTGACGCTCCATCAGCAAACTTATTAACCACGGTCAGGCCAAGTATTATAAGACCTTATTATAATGCTGGTTTTATTTGGGCTAATGGATTATCAAGTTTTTTTACTCAATGGAAAAAGGATTTTGAATTGTTGATAGATTCTGGAATGAGGCCTTTTGGCTATCAATCCAGAGACAATACTGATTTTAGGTGCTTGGATCAAGTCGCACTAGCAGTTACTGCACAACGCTATAAAGAATACGTTGAAATACTACCCCAAACCTACAATTACCCCATACCCTTTAGACCTCTAATGAAAACAAGACCCAATCATCCCAAGTTCAATGAGCTGGTGCATGTGCATTACCATAAGTGGTTTCAGCATCCTGGTTTTTTGGATCATGTGACGGATGAAGAAGAGAAAAAAAGTGAACAATATTTGTGGTTGAAGGAGCATTTGCCTCTTTTACCCGAAATTGATGGGCCTTTTAAGTGTTGAAAAAGCAACAAAAATACATTATCGAGTAGCTAGTTGGTATTTTTCCAATAGCAGTTGATCTTTTGTGGTCCAAAACTGTTTGGCTTTTGTCTTAAGCTCCTTCATCAAGGTATAAGCGTATATTGGCTTATTAATACTGGCTTGGTATTGTGCTTGGTATTTTTGCAAGGGGTAATTAAAGGAAGAAATTTCACTGAAATAATTCATGCTTGTTATAAAGGCTTCTCGGTCGTTATGCCATTGAATATCCAATATAGAAAAGCCAGCTTGAAGTGCGTTTTGAATTCTATTTTCCTTAATGTAGTCTTGGACTAATTGTTGGTATATTTTTACAGCTTGATTTGACAAACCTTGCCTTTTTAGTAGTTCTGCTTTTATGAGTCTTAATTCTTTATCATAAGTCGTAGATAGTTGAGGCCGTTCTTTTAAAATAGCTGTTTGTTTTCTTCTTACTTCTTTGATAGGCATAATAAATGCAGCTATATACAAATCATAAATCACTATTAAATCATCATAGGCTGGCGGATAAGACTTGGGCTGTTCTTTAATAGCTTTTTTGAGTTGGCTTATGTTTACACGTGCTTTTTTATAATCTTTTACAAGAATATTTAACTCTGCATGTAGGGTCAATGCAATAACCAAGGGCTCTAAATCATCGTTTGAAAGGCTTAGGTCTATAAGTTTATTGATGTTTTGTTTGGCTTGGGCATGAAGACCAAGATAAATTTGCGCTTCTATTTTTATGTTTAAATAAATTAGTTTAGCTTTATAGGAATCCATGCTTTTTGCATAAGTTTCTGCCTTATTAAGCGTGCTTAGTGCTTTTGCATTTTCTGCTAGACCATTGTATATTCGTGCCAGAATACTATAGCTAGAGACTATACCTGTAATAGTGTGAGACCGATTGTACATGTCTATTGCTAGCTCGACATGTTTGATTGCTTGTTGAGGCTGTCCCTGGTTTTGGTAAGCGGCGGCAAGGTTTAAACTGGACAGAGCAATATAATAAGGATCTGGATTGTAATCTTTAAGCAGTCTTATTTGCTTTTTTAGAGTTTCAATTGTTTTTTCGCTCACTTGGTTGGTGTTAAAGTCTATAACGACTTCTGTGGTAAGTGATTTTATCAACGGAACTTTGTTGCCTGTTTTTTCTGATGACATTCTTAATTGTTTGAGTACAATCTGTGCTTGTTCTATTTTATTCAAATAGACCAAAACATTGGCTTTGATTAAATAAAGCTGGCTTATCAAAGAGTCATTCAACTGCTTGTTATTTTCCAATGTTTCTATCAAAGCCAACGATTTGTTATAGTGTCCCAACAAAGACTCCACATCTGCCAGCAACATCCATGCCGCAATAAAACCTGGATCATCCGTTGTTGATGCCTGTAAAAATTGTACTGCTTGAGTGTAACTTTTATTTTTCGCAACCTCCAAGCCCTTTAGATAGCTTGTGAGAGCAAATTCCGTTGGTGTGTAATCATTTAATATACCGCTTGAATGAGTTATTTTTAATTGGCGAATCACCCAGCTTTCTATGCGTTCAAAAAGCAAGGATAAATTTTCTGCAGATAGGGTTTCTTTAGCAAACACCCCAGCTTTTGACCTTAAAGTTATTTCAGAAAAAAACCGCGTTCCTTGCTTGTCGCCCTGCTTTCCCTCCTGTTTATCCGTTTGTTTGCTATTTTTGACAGATAGAGTGTAATCAATTCGTTGGTTCTGCACCATTTCAATGGCAATACTTTGTGTTTGATCACTCTTGAACCAGTTTTGTTGCGGGTTGATCGTTTGTATATCTGGGTGTTTTTGCAAATTTTCTGATAAATAATTCAAACCCCCAATATTTAACCAGCCCTCTATTTTTTCTGCTGGAATAATGGCCATATTGATGGGTTTGTTTTTTAAACTTTGAGATGTGGTTTTTGTTTGATTTGAGATTAGCCCAGCCCCTAGCCCTATTAAAAGCAGTGTTAAGAGCACCAACACTATAGGATTAACAGACTTAACAGGATTATTTGTGGTTCTTATTGTGACTAAAGGACTAAAACGAATACCGACTCCTCGAACTGTTTCTATAAAGGACTTGTCTGGTTTTTCTTCAGGCTGCAAATCCTTACGTAAACGCGCGATTTGTTTTGAAAGAGCAGCTTCAGTGACAATTTGATTGGGCCAAACTTCGGACATGATTTCTTGTTTACTTAAAACCTGACCTTTTTTTTCTAGCAATAAAAGCAGTATATCAAAACTCTTTTTACTGATGGGTATGTTTTGTTGAAATTTTCCTAGCCAAACTTTTCTTTGCTGAGGGTGCACTTGGTAATTTTCAAAACTATAAATTATCCCTTTGTTGCTGTTATTCATGGTTGTAAAGGCATTGTCCTAAAAATGTCTGCTAATTGTCTTGTAAGTGACAAGCTTTGTCAAATTCAAACACCTACTATGTACCGTATATTTTTTAACGAGAATAAAAACTATGTTTTTACAAAAAAAAACGGGCTTGTTGATTGCTTTAGTTTTGCTGATTAAGTGCGGCATTGCAGATTCTAATTATCAGATAAAGAAGTTCAATTTAACAACTGGCGTCTCAAGTAGCAATTCTGGCTATACCCTTTGGGGTTCTATTGGTCAATCAATCACAGCAAAATCGAATTCACAAAACTATCAAATAAACAGTGGTTTTTGGCAGATGAATACAGATTTAATTTTTAAAAATGATTTTGAATAAAGGAAGAATTATGAAACAAATAATGATACTAACACTTATATTTATCAGCTTTCTGGTGCATGCTGCTCCTGTTGGTTCGCGATTTTCATACCAGGGCGAACTTGTTTTTAACGGCTCACCTGTTTCTGGCAGCTATGATTTTAAATTTGAGTTGTGGAACCAAGAAACAGGCGGTGGAATTTTAGGCAATGCAATCTTTATCAACGAAGTCGATGTTAATGCAGGTGTTTTCACTGTTGAATTGGACTTTGGAGACGCTTCATTCAATGGCGATGATGTGTTTATAAAAATTCAACTAAGAGAAGGAGCCTCCACAGGAGCTTATACAGCCTTGTATCCAAAACAGCGCGTAAATGCCACTCCCTATGCAATACAAGCGGATTATTTGGCCGCCAATGGCGCAGCAAACGGACAAGTGCTAAAATTTGACGGAGCAAACTGGATTGCTGGTGAAGACAATAGTTCTGCCTCACCTTGGCAGGCGGTCAATGGTGGAACACGTTTTATTGATGGTAATGTTGCCATTGGTAGCAATACGAGTGCAACTGGACCCACTCTTTTGCAATTAAATTCTGATGCTGGAAACTCTCCCTTGCGAATTAAAATAAATAATGCAACTAAAATGCGTATTTATGATAATGGCGGCACAAGTCTAGGAGGGAATACTTCTGCACCGCTCAATGGATTAACGGTTCAGGGCGATGTACTGGCAAAATCAGATGTCAATGTAGAAGGCAAGATGGACATTACAGGAGATACAAATGCCGCAATCGCAACCTTAAAACTTGATGGTGCAAATCCTTTGCGAGTGGATGTTAATGGCTTAACTAAGTTGACAGTATTGACCAATGGTGGCACGGGCATGGGCGGAGGAAGTGGCTCTTTAAACGATGTACCTGTTGATGGCTTGTATGTTGCTGGCGATATTAAAGCAGACAGTAATGTAAATATAACTGGAGATTTGACTATGACTGCTGGCAAAGTTTCACAAAGCCTATCTTCGCATGGTTTTGCAAAAGCAGGCTTGAAATTTTATTGTGGCTTTTCTGCACTGAGCATATACAGTTCATTTAATAATGTTAACTCTGGCGTGTTTTTAGTTACACATAATGTACCCAACTATCTGGGGCATTGTACTATTACACTGCCATTTGATGTATCTAATTTATACATACAAACAAATGTTGATCCGACAGAAAGCTTGTATTTTCGCCAAGCATTGTGCAGAAAAAAAACAGGTTCGAGCAACCAGATTAATTGTCGTGTCAGTGAGCCAAATGCTAATTCAGTTGATGCGATTGTTAGTCTTTTGCTTTTCTAATTTTTAACTACTCACCCATCGTTGTCATTCCCGCGAATTCGGGAAAAACACATCAGGAATGTATTTTCATGCAAGCCCTCATGGACGAGGGTGAGTATCAAGGATGATACGAATAATCCAGAATTTAGAACTTGATACTTGATTTTTCTATGTTTTAAATCATTATCGAGTATCTCTGGATTCCCATTTTCATGGGAATGACAGAGTTTTAAATGATCAACTCGTTTAATAACAATATGTTAGTTCTTAACTAAGTGCCATTCGGGTTTTACCCACCAATGCAGAGGCTTTGAGTACAAGGCACTCTAATTTTTATGAAACTATTGACATTTGATAGTGTCAAAACATGACTTATAATTACTATTTGTGAAAAATCACCTAGCGTATATCTATGAAGCAAATATATGTAAGTAAACAGAATAGTTACATTTATTAAAATATCAGCATGATTCACTTTAAGCTAAAGGCCTTTTGGTTTTATAATGGCGTTTGGTGTTATTTAATATTATTCTAAAATTAGAGAAGTGGAATCAGTTATGAAAAAAGTAATTATTTGTTTGTCCATGTTATTTACCTCACTTGTGAATGCTGAAGGCGATGCTGAACTTGGGAAAGCAAAATCAGTCATGTGTGCTTCATGTCATGGAGTTGATGGTAATAGCAGCAACCCTGTATGGCCGAAATTAGCAGGCCAACATCAAGCTTATATAAGCAGACAACTTTCCTTATTTAAACAAGGAGAACGCCCTGCTACTGTAATGGCTGGAATGGTAGCTGCGCTCAATGATGAAGATATGAAAAATCTGGCCGCTTTTTATGCAAGCCAAAAAAGTTCAACGGGTTCTGCCGATGAAAATTTGATTGAAGTGGGGAAGGCCATTTATCAAGGTGGAGTTAGCAAGTTAAAAATACCTGCTTGCATGGCTTGTCATGGCATTACTGGTCAAGGCAACCCATTGTCAGGTTATCCTGTGCTTGCTGGGCAACATGCTGCATATACGGAACAGCGCTTATTGGCTTTTAAGGCTGGTGAAACATTAAAGGATGAAGACGATGTCAATGGTAAAATAATGGCGGGTGTCGTTAAATATTTAAGCGATGATGAAATAAAAGCTGTCGCTAGTTATATTCAAGGACTTTATGCTGAATAGTTGCGTTCGATAAGAAGTATATTCAAAAAAATAGACTCAACAGACTTTCTATTTCAATAAATCATTGAAATAGAAAGTCTTTTTTAAGACTTAAATAAACACAAACTAACCGAGGTTTACATGAAAAATTTACTCCTAATACTCTTAACATTTAGCGGCTTGACTGCTATTTTTCAAGCCAATGCTGAAAAGCCAATGCCACCAACAGCTTACTCTAAGGGGCTACATTACAGTGAATTAGATCCTGCCTTTGATACTGAAAACAAGGATCAAGTTGTTGTTTATGAATTTTTTGGTTACAAATGCCCTCATTGTGCAAGTTTTCAACCTTATATTAAACCTTGGCATAAAAAGCTCCCAAAACATGTAAAATTAGTGCGTGTACCTGTGGTTTTTCAACCTGGCTGGGATATCTTGGCTAAAGCTTACTATACTGCCGAAACTATGGGTATTATCGAGCAAACACACCAAGCCATGTTTGATGCTATTCACAAACAACACAAAAGATTTAGAGACATTGAAAGCATAGCTGATTGGTATGCAGAAAACTTTAAAGTGGATAAAGAAGCCTTCATTTCTACAGCTAATTCTTTTATGATTGATTCTAAAGTGCGCCAATCCAATAACATGATGCAAAAAATGAAAATTACTTCTACACCTTCGATTGTTATTAATGGAAAATTCAAACCTATTCTAAAAGCATTGGGAAGCAACCAAGCCATGCTAGAAATGGCTAGTTTTTTAGCTGAACAAGAAGCTGTCAAAATGGGCCTCGTCAAATAAAAAAGAGAAAAGCACCATGAAATCATTAATCCTTGCGGTATTTCTATCTTTGTTTGTCATTTCTTGTAGCAATCAAGAGGATGGTGATGAACTGCAACAAGAGTATGCAAAAATAAATGCAGAAAAACTAAAGAATCAAACTCAAGAATCAAAGCCCAAGAAGCCTAAAGGGCCTAAATATGTAGAGGGAACTGATTACACGCTTCTTGAGCCTATATATGCCACAGAGGTCGATGATAAAGTACTGGTTTATGAGTTTTTTGGTTACAGTTGTCCGCATTGTTTTTATTTTGAACCTTTTCTTGAAAAATGGTTGGAGAACAAACCCTCGTATGTGAAGTTTGAACGCGTTCCATTGAATTTTCAAGCCGGCTGGGATGTGCTACAACAAGGTTATTTAACAGCTCAAAGCATGGGGATTTCATATTACACCCATAAAAAACTTTTTGAAGCTATTCACAATGACCATAAAAGGTTTAACTCTATCGATGAATTGGCTCAGTGGTATGCTGATGTTGCCAATATTGACAAAGAAGCATTTTTAAGTACGGCCGAATCTTTTATTTTGGATTCAAAGCAAAGGAAGGCCGATAAAATGGGCTTTTTGATGCAAGTCAAAGGCACTCCAACAATCGTTGTAAATGGCAAATATAGACCAGCCAAAACAATCCGTGATCGCGATGAAATAATGAAAATTGTCAGCTTTCTTGTCGAAAAAGAAGCCAAAGAAATGGGGCTATTAAAGCCTTAATCTCAGATACAAACCTCTACAAATTCTGATAATCATAGTTCACAACAAGTGCAATTGATTGGAAAACGAAAAACCTTGCAGCTCTAGCTCAAGGTTTTTTGTTAAAGCCATGACCTTAAATTTCTCTCCCATTTCGTTGGGCAGGGTTAGCTTTTTCATTTCAGTTGTTTTTTTATAATAGTTTTTGTAGTTTTCCTCACTGTCTCCCAAACTTTCATGAATACCTAAACTCATTAAAAAATGTGCTTGAGTCGTATATCCATCAACTGACAAAGCAGTGCTATCAGCAGCTTCTGCTAGCGCAGTAAAGTCAACAAATGCGGTCATATCTTGAATTCCAATATTGTTAAAGTAATTGTAATTGGCCTGATGTTGAAAATGACAAACCAGTGTTCCTTGATTGCGTTGAGGATGATAATAACTTGCTCTTTCGTAACCATAATCCACAAAAATAACAGCGCCTTGTTGCAAAGATCCTGTGATAGCCTTTAACCAGTTGCTTAAGTTAGGAATAAACTCGGAAATATAATTTTCACTAAGATTTAATTTCTTGTCCTTTAATTCTTGGTTTAATTTTTCTGGAAAGTCCTGCCAACAAGGCTGATTATCATCAAGTGTCTTGAGCATCATTCGTTTGAAATTATTTCCGTCGTATTTAAAGACTTCAACAGCCAGAGCATCTAACACTTCATTAGCAAAAATGACTCCATTAAAAGGTTCATCTAGTGGTTGCTTTAACCAGCGGACTCTTTGCCTAATATGTTTGGGAAGCTTGGCAACGGTGGTTTGTTGGCGCTGCTGTAGATCTGCACTGACCTCTAAAATATAATAGTGCTCAGGCAAGTTTTTATTGCTATCCAAAGTTAACAGGCAATCAAAACAAAACTGACCTGTTCCTGCTCCAATTTCTAAGATACTAGCTCTATCAAGTTTCGAAACTATTTGTTGAAACTGTTTAGCCAAACACTGAGCAAATAGACTCCCAAGCTCTGGAGAGGTAATAAAATCCCCCTCCTTACCAAATTTATGCATGCCTGACGAGTAGTATCCCATCGTTGGATAATACAAAGCCATTTGCATATATTCGGCAAAACTTATCGGGCCTTCGGATTTAATTTTATCTTGAATTATTTTCTTTAGTGTTAAACTGTGTTTTTTTAATTCGTTATTGACTTGAGGCATGGTATTAAGATGGTAAGAAAAGTAATGTTAATTACGGGGGCGGCCCATAGAATTGGAGCCTATATTGCTAAAAAATTTCATGCAAAAGGCTACACGATCGTTTTGCATTATCGTCAATCTTTTAAACAAACGCAAGAGCTTGCCTTGCTTCTCAATACAATTAGAGAAAATTCTTGCCTCTATTTGCAGGCAGATTTTAACCAAACGGCTGATTTAGGAGAGCTTGTTCAATTAATAGAAAAAAGGTTCGGCCGCTTGGATGTTCTTATTAACAATGCCTCGAGTTTTTTTCCAACGCCAGTTAATAATTTCACTGAACATGACTACAACGACTTATTTAATAGCAATGTTAAAGGCGCTTTGTTTTTTTCAAAAGCGTGTTATGAAATTTTAAAAAAAAACAGGGGTACGATCATAAACTTGGTTGACATTCATGCCGATAAACCACTAAAAGATTATCCGCTATATTCTATGGCCAAAGCGGCCAATAAAATGATGGTGCAAGCTTTAGCTAAAGAGTATGCCCCTGAAATACGTGTGAATGGTATTGCACCCGGATGTATCTGCTGGCCAGAGGAAAAAATATCTGACTCAATAAAAGCAACTATCCTCAGCCGTATCGCATTATGCAAAAAAGGCAAAAAGAAACATATCTTCCAAACTCTGCAATTTTTAATCAAAAACACATATATAACTGGGCAAATAATACAGGTTGATGGCGGTCGTAGTTTAAATATGTAAGTTAATTGTTACTTTGCCGTTCTTTTAAGCACAAGTAGCCCTAAAGGTTAAAACTTTTCTTCTCTTCCTTAAAACATTTTAATTTTAAGGGCTTCTTGTCTATTACCTAAATCCAGTAGGGCTATATTGGCGCTTAATAACAGCCTAAATCAAACTCGAAATCTAAATAGGTCGAATATGTGCCAAAATTGTTTACAATTTTATACTGGTATTTCCTCATAAATGCAGGTATGCTTATGTTTCAATTAATAACCTATAAAGGAGAATCATTATGAGTGTCGCAAAAGTCACAGAAATTATCGCCTCGTCCAGTAAAAGTTTTGAAGATGCCGTTGAAAAAGGCATTGAAAGAGCATCAAAAACCATCAAGGGAATTACTGGAGCATGGGTTGAATCTCAAAAAGTAACCGTAAGCGATGGAAAAATAGATCAATACCGTGTCAATATGAAAGTTACTTTCGTCTTGAAAAAGTAGTAGCCAAAGACCGATAGAGAAATCACTCAAGGAAGAGCGTTTTTATAAGACCCAATGCCTTTTAAAAATGCAGGACATCTTTTGTTACGGCATAGCCGCTGTCATTCCAAGCACTAAAGCCTCCAGCAACAGAAATTGGATTTTCAAAACCCATTTCTTTAAGCGAAACAGCTGCTAAAGCAGAACGGTTGCCGCTGCGACAACACAAATAAAGTTCATCCTTTGGGTTCCAATTCAACTGTTCAATTAAAGACAATATCTGAAACTCTAACAAACCACGAGAGATCCAAATCGACCCTGGAATAACACCATCAACAACCTCATTGGCTTCACGAATATCTATTAGGTTGATTTTTTGTGTTTGGGAAAGTTGCGAAAGTTCATTGACTGATATTTCGCTTATTTGTGTTAAAGCCTTGAGAACAAGTTGCTGTGAAGTAATCATCGTTAACTTATCTTTGATGGGCAAAACAAATCGCTTAATACTTCGATAATTCGGGTGGTATTTGTTTGTGCCAATGAATAAAATATTACCTGAGACTCTCTTCTGGTTTTAACCATGCCTTCTCTTCTTAAGGTAGCAAGATGTTGGCTCAATGCCGATTGACTTAAGCCAATTTGCTTGTGTAACTCTGTGACTGAATACTCTTGCACTTCCAAGGCACAAAGTATCATCAGTCTTGATTCACTAGAAAGTGTTTTTAACATCCGAGCGGCCTTTGTCGCGTGTTCTTTCAAATCTTCAAAAGGCTGTTCTTGTATTTGGTTTTCTGCCATGTTTGTCCAATCTATTTATCAACACCATTATATTAAACATTTCTAATATAGTAAATGGAACAAACGACATGTGGGCATAAAACATCAGGATATTGTCATTTCTTTGACATAACTCACGATTAAGATGGAGTTAAATTAATCAACAGGTAGCACAATGGCACAAATATTTATTCCAAGCAACGATTCAAATAGAGAGATGATTGAAAATGGATTTCTTTTCAAACCTCTTATTATTGAAGCATATAGATATCATGTATTAGTTTCTGAATTAGAAAAAACCCAGAATTTATTTAACAAAAATGTAAAGACTGGAACGACAACAACTAGTGTGGGAAGAACACGCGTTGAATAATCTAAATTTAGAATATGGACCATGAAATAGGCTCCTCCTTGATGCATTATTAACGCAACTAGAGCCGTCACTAAAAATTTAGGGAATCGTTTTGCATGGTCTTCTCCATCCTTAAAAGAATAGAAATAATGACCAAAATAAGCAGTAAATAGACCAAAAACAAAGCCAATAAAGTGCGATACAAAAAAGTTTATGTGGCCATAATCGTAGGCGAGCAATGCAATTGAAAGGTGCACTAGACTAGCAACAACACCAACGATTCCATAACGAAACAACAAACGTATAAGAGGATTATTTAATAATTGCAAAAAGACTTTCTTCATTTGATTTTATCTGTATTGGCGTTAAGGATTGTCCGCGACAAGGGCCATTAATACATAAACCATCATCAGAATCAAACTCAGCTCCATGGGCTGGGCAGATAATTGAACCTGTTTCTGAAATTAAAAACTGCCCTGCAGCATAATCCATACGGCGGGACTGATGTGGGCAAGAATTTATAAAAGCCGTGTATTTGTCATCTTTATGAATTAGCATAATTGAAACCAGTCCAGAGTCCAGTTGCAAACTAAACTCATACCATTGAGAGGCATTAATGTCACTTAGTTTTGCTAATTCACAAATCATTTTGAAGAATGTTTTCTAACCGCTTCTACAAGAACAGCTAACTTTTCAGGCTTCATATCCGGATGCATACCGTGACCCAAGTTAAAAACATGTCCTTGACCTGCTCCAAAAGAATCAAGCACTCTTTTAGCTTCTCTTTCAATAACTTTATCTTCAGCATACAGCACACAAGGATCTAAATTGCCCTGTAAAGCTACTTTTCCTTGTGTTAATTCTCTTGCTAAAGACAAATCAGTTGTCCAATCTACACCCAAGCAATCAGCACCCGTTTGGGCCATTTTCCTTAGATTGTACTGAACGCCTTTGGAAAACAGAATAACTGGAGTCTCTGGGTTTTTATTGTTTACGCCATTGACAATCTGTTGCATGTAATCTAAAGAAAAGGCTTGGTACATTTCTGGTGACAAAGCTCCGCCCCACGAATCAAAAACTTGTACTGCATTTGCGCCACTTTCAATTTGGGCATTGAGATAATCTATACTGGCATCTGTAAGCTTTTGCAATAGTTTGTGTGCAGCCTGAGTTTCATTCAGTAAAAAAGCTTTGGCTTTAGCAAAATTCTTAGAGCTTCCGCCTTCAACCATATAGGTTAACAAAGTCCATGGTGAACCACAAAATCCTAGCAACGGAACTTCTTTATCCAGAGTTTTTGAGGTCAGAGAAATCCCGTCCATAACATATTTAAGATCGCTATTCACATCAATTGCAGGCAAATTATCAACATCTCGTTCGCAACTAATAGGATTCTTGAACTTGGGGCCTTCACCCGTTACAAAATACAAACCTAAACCCATGGCATCAGGAATGGTTAATATATCAGAAAAGATGATCACAGCATCCAACGGAAAACGACGCAGAGGTTGCAAAGTGACCTCACAAACCATTTCTGGATTTTGAGCCATTGTCATAAAATCGCCTGCTTTTTTTCTAACTTTTCGGTATTCTGGTAAATAGCGTCCCGCTTGGCGCATAATCCACAAAGGTGTTCGCTCCGTTTTCTGTTGTTTTAATGCTCGAATGAGTAAATCATTTTTTAATGCCATGGCTCAAATACCTAAATAAATCGAAGGCAGGTATTTTATGCTTAAATTTGATTTCATTCCAATATTCTCTGATACAATTGCTTTCTTTAATGAGATTAAGACTGAATATGAGCTGGATTAATGAAATAGACATTGCTGATGCCGATGAAAATCTAAAACCTATTTATGAAGATTTGATACAAAGCAGAGGGAAAATATCCAATATTCTTAAAGTTCACTCCCTAAATCCACAGGCCCTAAAAGCTCATTTGGACTTGTATATGTCTATCATGTTCGGGAAATCAGGTATTACAAGAAAAGAAAGGGAATGTATTGCAGTGGTTGTTTCACGCGCTGATAATTGTGAATACTGTGTCAATCATCATGCGGAGTCTTTGTCAAGATACATTAAAGATGAGCAGATGCTCAATCAAATCAAGAAAAACTACAGGTTAGCTCATTTGCCAGTACGCTTAGAAGCTATCTGTGATTTCGCTCATAAACTAACAACTTTGCCAGGTGAACAGTCTGAAAAAGATATTTTCACGCTAAAGAAACACAATCTATCAGACAAAGATATATTGGATATGACCTTAATTGTTGCATATTTTAATTTTGTGAATAGAATTGCATTGGGTCTTGGAGTCGCCTTTAATGCGGAAGAGCTAATCGGCTATAAAGATGAACCATCCACCAACTAATTGGTCTTATCGCCACATTATTTTAAAAGCAGTGTAAAAAAGTATGAAAAAATTAATTATCCTAAGTTTGTTTGTCAGCTTTATTGTTCAAGCGCAATTCATCGAATCACAACCGCCAACATCATTGGAACTAAGATTGCACAATGCAAAATCATTGCAATCTTTGTTGAAAATTGCTGCGGAATCTAAAAAGCAAAAAAAATACAAAATATTGCAAAAAACCTTAGAAAGAATCATTAAAACCAATCCCCATATCCCTTTGTTCCGCTACCAGTTAGCCGAAGCCTATTCTTTAAATGACGATAAGTCTAAAGCCTATGATGCCTTAATAAATATTCAAAAACAGGGATTTTACTTTGATATTGAGGCCAATGAAAATTTCGCAAATATTAAACCCTTTCCTATTTTTAAATACATTAAAGAAAACATGGATGTCAATGGCAAGCATCACGGAGAAGGTAAAGAGTCCTTTAGTTTGTCTAAAAGTTTTAGCGGATTATTATTCGAAAGCATTGCTTATGATGAAAAAAATCAAGCCTTTTTGATGGGCAGCATTAGAGATGGAAGTGTTATTAGAATTTCTAGCGATGGAGCCATTACTGTATTAATCAAAGCGACACAAGGAGGAGCTAAGGGACCTTGGGCGGCCTTGGACCTTGCTATTGATGCAAAAAACAATGTTCTTTGGGTTGCCAGCGCCTCTGTTTCACAATATGGTAAATTTAGCAAAGAAACTTCTGGGCTGACAGGGGTGTTTAAATATAACCTCACTACAGGAGAGCCTATAAAATCAATTTTATTGCCTGAAAACAAAAGACCTTCTCTTATCAGTTCAATCCATGTTGCAGCTAATGGCAACCTCTATTTGTTAGGGGCTATAAATAATGTTGTCTTAATGTTAGAAAAAGATTCAGAGCAATTTAAAATCGTTTTTTCGACTAAAAAATACAAAAAGTTAAGACAAATCACTACAGATGAAACAGGGGACATCATTTATATTACCGATGAAGATGAAGGCATTGTCATCATAAATTTAAAGGATGAAAACATTTATTTAATCGGCAACACTCCTCAACTTAATTTAACAGGCATCACAGATTTAATTTACGATGACAATGGCTTGATTATCATTCAAAGTGGGTTTTTTCCAGAACGTATTATGCGCTTAGCTTTAGGAAAAACTAAATTGAATTTGGAAAATATATTCCCGATTGAATCTGCTCACCCTAGATTTAAATCACCTTCTGCGGGTACAATTGTAGAAAATGGCCTGTATTTTATTGCAAATTCACAACTAGCAAAAACCAATATTGTGGGAGGACTTGTTAAAGGCCAGCAATGGGAAGATTTGTATGTCATAAGTGCTGATAAACACTACAAAGAAGCTGAAGCCTTAGCTTACAAGCAAAAGGTTAAAGATTATGGCAAGAAAATGGGCTCAGATGAACAAGTCAAGTAATTAATTTTCACTCGTTTTTCATGGAAAAAGCCGCATAGCGGCTTTTTTTATGTTTTATCCAAATCCCGGGTTTTAATTTTAACGGATATTTCTGCAACACGTTTGCCTAAGGCTATGCATAGAATTTTTTCATGTTTATCGATAGCACGTTCCGAATGGTTTCCTGACCAATGGCTTGCGCCGTAAGGAGTCCCGCCACTCTCTGTTAATAACAAGGCTTTTTCACTGTAAGGTATGCCAACAATCAACATGCCGTGATGCAACAATGGCAACATCATTGTTAAAAGAGTGGCTTCTTGTCCACCATGTAAACTTGAACTTGAAGTGAAAACGGCTGCAGGTTTACCACTGAGAGAGCCAGAAAACCATTGTGTGCCAGTTTCATCAATAAACTGTTTTAAGGGTGCAGCCATATTGCCAAACCGAGCAGGGGAGCCGAGTATTAAACCACTACAGTCATTGACATCTGCGTCCGTTACGTATGGATCTTGGCTTTCAAAGTCCTCATCTCCTGCGGGTTTAACTGTGCGTATTATTGCGTTGCACCTTGCTATTGATTCAATGCCACGCGCAATAAGCTTGGCCATTTTTGCAGAATTTCCATGCTTGCTATAATAAACAATCAGAATGTTGTTTTCTGTTACCATGTCTTAAAGCAACGTTAGAACAGATTCGGGAGGTCGGCCAATAACGGCTTGGCCTTGACTAATGACAATTGGTCTTTCAATAACTTTAGGGAATTGATGCATCAGTTCAATTAACTGTTTGTCCGTTAAACGGCTATCAGCCATATTGTTGTCCTTGTATTCAGCCTCGTTTTTACGCATTAAGTCTCTTGGGCTGATTGAAAGAGCGTTAATTACGCTCTCTAACTCACTTGTTGAAGGAGGTGTTTCTAAGTAGCGAATGATTTCTGGCGACATCCCGTGTTGCTGAATGATTTCAAGAGTTTTTCTTGATTTGGAACACCGCGGGTTATGGTATATTTTTATGCTATTCATAATTTAATACTGATATAAAACTTCTATTTTAACCCAATTGTTAAGGTATAATAGCAGTTTTATTATTATCTGAGCCATGAAACTATATTTCTCACTAATCCTTGTGTTTTCACTTGTTTCTTGCAAACAAGAAACAGAAACAGAGCTACCTGAATCCACTGTCATTGCCTTAGTTGGTGAAGAAGTAATCACCAGTGACTTACTCAAAGCGTATTTGCAAGCCAATGGCATTGCTAATGTCGATGAACAAAAGATAAGTGCAGCACTGGAATCCTTGATAAATGAAATGGCTTTAGCCAATATAGCAAAAAAGAAGCAATTGGCACTTTCAGGAGATCAATTAAACACCTTGGAGTATCTTAAAATCAAAGCCCTTGCTCACAATGCGCGAACAGATTATTTGTTAGATAATAAGATCACCGAACAAGAAATTAAAAACGAGTACAATAAAGTTAACCAACAAACAGGTGGCTTACAATACAATGTTCATCATTTGCTCTATCAAGACGAAGTAGAAGCAATAAAAGTGCTTGATACCATAAAATCACCCAGTGATTTTTTGCAAATAGAAAAAGAATACTTGCAAAACAACCCAAACAAAAGAGGCATAGGAAATTTGGGCTGGGTCATCTTGGGTCAACTTCCAAAAAGCTTTCGAAGTAAAATTCCTTCCATGTCTGACAACACCGTTCTGAACACAGTACTAAATAGCAAATATGGAGCTCATATTGTTTATTTACAAGCAAAGCGGAAATTGCAGGCTCCTAAACTTGAAGAGGTGAAAGAGGGAATAGTTAACTCTTTACAAAGCAAAAAACTTTCCAAGCTTCAGCAACTAGCTCGTGCTAAAGCTCATGTTATTATTAAGCAATAGTCTAAATATTCTGAATATTTAATGTGCTGTTTCTATTAAAGGGGCTATACAGTATGGTGGAAAAATAGTGTTAGAGCAACGTTAAAAATTAGTTAAAAGTGTTAAAAAAACATTAATTCCTCTTCTTATATTAGCAAATGCTAAAATAATACTTGTTTTTATCCTTTAAAAGTGGTTTTATAGCACTGTAGATAAGGCCTAACGCTTTATCTACGATTCATTCTCCCCCCTTTTTGGATGAATCAAAAAATTGATTTTCCCCAATCAATTTTTACTTTTTTTACCCAGCACTTTTTAGTGCTGGGTTTTTTTTGCGTTTCATTTGAAGAATCTTATAGAAGACTACTTGTGGTATTGAAAAAAGTAACCGACAATAGTCAGCACGATAGTATAAGGCAAAGCCATAATAACCATGCGCATATAGCCCAACCGTATTGCTGGAGCCAGAGCCGAGGTCAATAAAAACAAAAAGGCGGCTTGGCCATTGGGAGTAGCTACAGAAGGTAAATTTGTCCCTGTATTAATAGCCACCGCAAGTGCATCAAAATGCTGCTGACTGATTTGCCCTGCTTCAAAGACTGCCTTTACCTCTTTGATATAAATAGTTGCAACAAACACATTGTCACTGATAGCTGACAATGCACCATTGGCTAAAAAGAAAGCCTTGGGTTGGATCGTCTCTGGCAATGTAAGTACCCACGTTATGATAGGTTTAAATAATTCCAACTCTTGTATCATAGAGACAACCACAAAAAATATAATCAAGAGTGAAACAAAGGGCAGTGATTCTTCAAAAGCTTTACCAATTCTATGTTCTTGTGTAATACCAGTTAATGCCGTTACTAAAACCAACAATGATAAGCCTATAAGTCCAACAGGCATGATATGAGTAGCCAGTCCATAAATTAGCAATAATGCACTTATAGATTGGACAATTAAAGAATACTTTTCCTTTTTAGTGCGCGTTTTGTCCTGTTTTTCTAAATATCCTTTTAGGATATTTCTTACATTAGGTTCTAGTTTTGCACCAAAACCAAACCATTTGAAATATTCTACAACAATTAGTGTCAATAGCCCCGCTATTACAGCAGGGGTTGTCACGTGTGACATATTGCTAGCAAATTCAGTAAAAGTCCAGCCCATTTCTTTTGCTATTAGTAAATTTTGTGGCTCTCCCACCATGGTAGTCACGCCTCCCAAAGCTGTACCCACTGCACCGTGCATTACTAAGGAACGAATGAAAGCTCTAAACTCTTTAAGTGTGTCCCCTCCCATTTGACTGGTATCATTTTCTTGGTTGTCGTCAAAGTCGGTATTTTTAGCATTGGAATGCACTTTTTCATAGACGCCATAGAGTGAAACAAACACAGTAATTAGTACGGCCGTCACAGTTAAGGCGTCCAAAAAAGCGGACAAAAAGGCCGCGGAGATTGAAAACATCAACGAAAGGACTATTTTGTTTTTTACTTTGATAAGGATTTTTCCAAACAGAAAAATCAAAAGAGGTTGCATAAAATAGATAAAACTCACCATAAATATCAGCAGCATAATGACTGGCAGTTGATGGCCTATTTCTTTCCAGACATGTTCTGGTGTTGTCAAGCCTAATGCGAAGATAGCAATGGCCAATAAACCTCCTGATTGCAATGGATAACATTTAAGTGCCATCGCCAAAGTGAAAATAAACATAACCACAAAGGCCCAACCAATGGCTGTATCACCTATTAACTGTGTTACTGGATAACAAAGCGCTAAAAAGATCAACATTGTTAACTTAAACCACTTTGGGCTGTTGCCAAGAAATTGTTTGAATACGATATCCACAATATCTCCTCATTAAATAAATGAAGTATTATTGCACCATTGTTTCGAAATGTTAAGAATATACGTTCGTGAACTTGTTATAATTGCCGAATGTCAAAAAGTTTAAAACCATCCTACCTAAAATACGCACCCAGTTGGGCTTTGTTTTCTCTGCTATGGCTAATTGCCCAACTTCCTTATCGGTTTTTGATAGGGATGGGCAAAGGCCTGGGGCGCTTATTACAAAGTGCACTAAAATCACGACAAAAAGTTGTTTCTGTCAATTTGTCTCTCTGTTTTCCAAAGTTACAAACAGAACAAAAACAAAACCTTATACACGACCATTTTACTGAACTGGGTATTATGTTCAGCCAAACCCTTAAGGCCTTTTTAGGTTCAACCACAGCAATTGAAGAGCAAGCAAAAATAATAGGAGCAGAACACATAGAATCCTGTTTAGAAAACAAGCAGGGGATACTTTTAGTGGCAGGGCATTTTACCGCACTGGATGTCGGTGGTAAGATTCTTTGTAAAAAATTTCCTATTGCAGGCATGTACCGCCCTCACAAACATCCGCTTACCGAATACGTTGTGACAAAATCTCGATTAAAATATGCATATAAAATGTTTAACCGAGATGAGCTTCGTCCCATTATTAAACATTTAAAATCAGGTGGAATCCTTTGGTACGCTCCCGACCAAGATTACCGCCGAGGGCAGTCTGTTTTCGTGCCGTTTTTTGGTCGACTCGCCTCCACAATAACAGCCACCCATCAAATGGCACGCTTATCCAAGTGCAAGGTTTTGTTTTTTCATGTGCAAAGACATACCAAACCTCCTTATTACACCTTAACAATATCGCCTCCTGTGAGTGATTTTCCATCAAAAGATGCAACGATGGATACCCAACGAATCAACCAAGGCATAGAAGACATGATTAAAATAAATCCTGCACAATACCTATGGCTGCACAAACGCTTTAAGACCTGTGCAGAAGGAGATGAAAACCCTTATAAACAGGACACTAATAATTAGCAGCGCAGACAACATACATGGTTATAAAAAGGGTTGCACTAAATAAGAATGCCTGCTATCAATGTTATAGCTGATAAAACCAACAAAGCAATTATAGCCGGTTTAGTGTTTTTTCTACCACTAAACAAGTAGGCGTATGTAGCCTTGAGCAAATTGTCACTGGCAGCAGCAATAAGAATTGCAGAAGCCACTTGATTGGATGTTATGCCCTTAAAATGTCCCGTTAATACGGATAATACAAATGGGTCAATATCGGTAAATCCTACGATAAAAGATAAAAAATTCAATCCTACAGAGCCGTATTGACTCACCACATACTGTGTTACAACCGTCATAACTACAAACAAAGTAGCAAAAATTAGCGCAACTTGTATCTCTAAAGGATTGACTTTGTCTGTTTCAATCACTTCTGTCTTACTTGCCTTTTTAGCATGCCGCTTAACCCAAAATGCCGCACTAGTTGTTAAAACAGTCATTAAGGTCAAGGGCAGGCCGATGTACTTAATGATACTTGGATTAAATATAGCTATCAAGACAAATAAGCGAATATACAACATACCAGTTGCGGAAACAATGCCTGCATTTAGGTTATGATCGTAGGCTTTTAGGCTTTTTGCTTTTTTAGCCAAGACAATAGTGGTAGCTGTACTGGAATATACACCACCAATTATACCCATCAAAAAATACCCTTGCTTGGTAAATATATAACGCTTTAACAAATATCCGATATATGAAATTGCAGAGATTATGACGACAGTAAACCAAATTTTATAAGGCGATGTAGGAATGCTGTTGGATATTTGTTCGTGCGGCATCAACGGTAAAATTACACCCATTAATAATAAAAACTTTGCTAAAGTGAATATTTCATTTGGCTCAATCAGGTGCGTAAGCTTTGTTTCTAAAGGTTTTGCATTGAGGGTAAAAATAATGATAACAAAGATCAAAACCAACATCCACAAAGGCAACATCACAGATATTGCACCATAACTGTAAACCAATAAAACCATCAAGGGTTGCATAGTGTGAGAGTGATTTCTTTGTAATTTTTTATAATAAAATAGCGATAACAACACAGCTATAATAAGCAAGCCAACAAGATACAAATGCCTTGTTGAATCTAAAACAAAGAAAAGATAGCCTAAGATTGCCACTAAGGTGTAAGTTCTACTGGTACCAAAGGCAATTATTTTTTTTGTTTTTAATTCTTCAGCTCTTTGTTGTAAGTACTCTCGTAACTCCAAACCTGTAATAAAACCAAATATAGCAACAAGAAGCAATCCAAACCATGACTGCTGGGCAATAGCATTAAAGTCAAGCATGAATACTTACTTATTTAACCAAACAATTGCATCTGTTAAGGTATCAAAATGTTGTGCTTCTCCAGCAATAAACCACGAACCTATTTTTACAGCAAAGGGCATCCATTTTTTATGACCGACAATGGCTAGTTTTTTAAATTCTTTACCGTGTTGTAATCCAAGTTTGAAATCATCCCACAAGGCTCGTAATTCCCAGCCTTGAAATTCGCTAGCATCCACTAACATATTAATTTCTGGATGATCAATCCCTGCAATTGCTGATTCTAGCATTGGAGTGATTGTCTGGTAATCCTCATGGCTTAATTTACCCATGGCTTTTAATTCGACAAACACATGGGTATCCACGCGTGATATACCAAGATTTATACCGTGTTTTTTCATAATTATTCTCCAGAGTTATTGAGGTCATTTCATGCCTCTATCACAAAGAAAATAAAGCATGTTGCAACTATTTCAAGGACAACTGCTGTCTTGTCTAGTCAAAACTTGATATATCTCAATATTCTCTTATCTGGATTTGGGTAGTTAATCTCTATTCTTAGCTATTTACCAACGAACAAATTTCATGGTTTCTCATAAGTATTTCCCTTATAATCTCGCCATGTTAGAAAAATTGCTTAAAAATTTACCAAACTCAGTGCTGCGCAAGGATTTTTTTCGTCTGCGTCAACAGATAATTTTAGCCAAAAGATATCCTGATAAATTGGAAAAAACTTTGGCCAAAGTTGACTCGGCTTCGCGTCATTTCTTGCAGCGCTTAAAAACCAAACCACATGTAACACTAGCAGAAGGTTTGCCCGTTTCGGCACGTGTGGATGAGATTGTAAAGACCATCAAAGAAAACCAAATAGTGGTTGTCGCTGGCGAAACAGGCTCAGGTAAAACAACGCAACTACCCAAAATGTGTTTACTTGCAGGACTGGGTGAGAAGGGTTTAATTGCTTGTACACAACCTCGTCGTATTGCCGCTCGATCTATGGCAGAAAGGGTTTCTGAAGAACTGCAAACAGAACTGGGCCAGCAAGTTGGTTACCATGTACGTTTTGACGATAAATATTCGGCTGATGGATGGATTAAGTTCATGACTGACGGGATTTTATTGGCTGAAACACAAAACGATAAATTTCTTAACAACTACGATTGTATTATCATTGATGAAGCGCATGAACGCAGTCTTAATATTGATTTTTTATTGGGTTATCTCAAGCAACTGGCCACCAAACGCAAAGATTTAAAAATAATTATTACTTCAGCAACCATTGATACAGAAAAATTTTCCAAACACTTTGATAAAGCCCCTATTATTAATGTGCAAGGGCGCTCTTTTCCTGTTGAAGTTGAGTACCGTCCCTTGGATGAAGATAACGATGATTTGAATTTAGGGATATATTCGGCTATCACCGAAATTTATGCCAATCATCACGAGGGCGATGTTTTGGTGTTTCTATCTGGTGAAAAAGAAATCATAGAAGCACACGATTATTTGACCCGAAAACACTTGCGATCTACTGAAATTTTGCCTTTGTATGCACGTTTGACTGCTGCTCAACAAATGCGAGTTTTTCACCCTGGCTCTCTGCGACGAATTATTTTAACCACTAATGTCGCCGAAACTTCTTTAACGGTTCCGCGTATTCATTTTGTCATTGATTCAGGTTTGGCGAGAGTGAGTCGTTATTCTAGTCGTTCAAAAATCCAAGGTTTGTTAGTGGAAGGCATTTCCCAAGCCGCAGCAAATCAAAGAAAAGGACGTTGTGGTCGAATTGCCAATGGCATTTGTTATCGTTTGTATTCTGAGGATGAGTTTAATCTTCGTGATGAGCACACCGACCCAGAAATCTTACGTACTTCACTGGCCTCGGTGATATTACGGGCTTCCGCTTTGGGTTTTGGAAGCATCGATGAATTTCCTTTTGTTGATCCCCCCAATGATTCGATGGTTGCTGATGGCTATCAATTGTTAACCGAGCTTCACGCTATAGATGCGGATAAAAAACTCACCCATTCAGGACGTAAACTATACCAACTCCCCATCGATGTACAACTTGGTCAGATATTAATAAAGGCGGAGTATTTAGGCTGTGTTGCCGAATGCCTGATTATTGTCTCAGCATTAACCATTCAAGATATCCGCGAACGACCTTTGGAACATGCCAGTGCTGCGGATTCGGCCCATAAAAAATACCAAGATCAGCGATCTGATTTTCTGGCTTTTATCAATCTTTGGAATGAGTTGCACAAACAACGCAAAGCGAACAGCAACTCACAGTTCCGAAAGTGGTGCCGAGCAAACTATATTTCCCATCGGCGTTATTTTGAATGGCGAGATATATATAGCCAATTAAAAAACATCTTAAGAGAACAGAAAATCAAACTGAATGACAAGAAAGCAGAGTATGCTGCTATACATCAGGCTATCCTTTCTGGCTTTATTTCTCATGTGGGTTATAAAAAAGAAAGCGGTGACGCAGGAGGCTATTCGGGGGCACGAAATAGGAATTTCTTTGTTTTTCCTGGTTCTGCACAATTTCAACAGAAACATGCGTGGATTATGGCGGCTAGCATTGTTCAAACCACCAAAGTTTATGGACGAACCGTTGCTAAAATTGAACAAGAATGGATTGAGGATATTGGCAAACATGTCATAAAAACAAGCTCTTTTGATCCTTTTTGGTCTAAAAAGCAAGGTTCAGTTATGGGTTATCAACGGCTGACTTTGTTTGGTCTGCCAATCGTCATGAAGCGCAGTTTTCATTACGGGCCAACAGACATTGAAACGGCTCACAAGATATTCATTGAGGATGGCTTGGTCGGACAACAACTGCGCACGCGCTTGCCTTTTTACTCGCATAATCAACGTCTGATTGCAGAAATCCAAGCGCAAGAAGATCGGCAGAGAAAACAAGACATTCTTCTTGAACCATGGCGTTTGGCTGAGCTGTATTCTAGTAAGATTCCTTCTCATATTTACAGTGAAAAATTACTGGCCAAGTGGTTGCGAAATCAAGAGAAAAAATGCCTGCATTTCAGCCACCAACAATTAACAAAATCTGGTAGCTCTAAACCACAAGAAGAACTGTTCCCAGAACAATTAGATATACGTGGATTGAAGCTTGATTTGGACTATCACTTTGCACCAGGAACAGAGGATGACGGTATAACTGTAATGATTCCATTGCAGTGGTTGAATTCTTTTACAAGCGACGATTTTCAATGGTTGGTGCCCGGTTTAGTCAAAGAAAAACTGGAATTAATGATAAGAGGACTGCCTAAACCGGTGCGTAGAAACCTTGTTCCTGCCAGTGAATACGCCCAAGCTATAAGTGATTCCATCTCAATAAAAGAAGGACCATTCTTTGCACAAATCATAAAACAAGTCTCACGCATGAGTGGTGTAAAAACCACCAGTGACATGTGGCAAAGCAAGGACTTGCCCAGCCATCTAAAATTTATTTTTAAAGTACTTGATAAAGACAATACTATTCGTAAAGTTTCACGGGATTTCGACGCCATTCAAGAACAGTTTTGTCAACGTGCCAATCAATCATTTCAGCAGACGGCTTCGCACGCTTACCAAGTTAACAACGCCAAAGATTGGGTCTTTAAAACCATCGAACCTCAAGTTACTTTAGAAAACGGATTGATTGCCTATCCTGCGATTATAAAACAAAAAGACAGTGTCGGTTTGCGCCTTTTTGAAACCAAAGAACAGGCCCAAGCCAAGCACTTGCAAGGTCTAAAAACACTAGTAAAATTAAAACTTCCAGCAAAATACCGTTATTTAATCAAAAATTTACATTCCAGTATAAAAGCCCAGTTTGCATGGAATGCATTAGAAACAAAGCTCAATTTAAAAGAACATATTATTGATGCTGTCTTGCAAGATATTATCGAACAAAATGCCGACGTATTAAGCCTGAGTTCATTTGATCAACTCTGTGCAACACTCGATAAAACCTGGCTGGCAAAATCAAATGCTATTTGCAAAGCCATCAATCCCATTATCGAAAATTGGTACAACCTTTGGCAAGCCATAGAAGATAAATCCGAAAGACTCAGTGAAGCAACTTTTGATGACATGCAACATCAGCTTGATTATCTTATCTATGCGGATTTTCTTTACGAAGTTGAAATCGATCAAATCAAGCATTATCCACGATTTTTAAAAGGCCTTGAAATCCGCTTGCAAGCAGCTCTAGAAAACCCAGCAAAAGAAGCAGAAAAACTCAAGGAGCTGCAAAAAGTCAGCCTGCCCTTTTATCGCAGCTGTGAGGAGTCGGAGCTTTACACAAAACAATTACAAAACTTTCATATTCTGTTAGAAGAATACCGCATATCTCTTTTTGCACAGAACTTAGGTACCAAACAAAAGGTCTCCGATGTTCGTATGCAAAGAGCTTGGAAGAAATTATAAATCAACTCCAAATGCTAGTTATTCCCAAGAGGGAATATTGTGAATGAAATCAAAAAAGGCTCTTGGCGATAAACCAAGAGCCTCTTTAAAGCATTTAAGATGAATACTTAGTTAGTTTTCAGTGTTGGATCACCCAAGAGTGTCCAAGTTTTTCGCACTTCGGAAAGGACGTTATTTCGTGCAAATTGAATAGCTTCACCTAAGGTTTCTCCCATCAACTGCCTTTCTAAAACTAATTTAGACAACGTTTCGTTTTGTGAATAATCCGATAAAGTGATAGCTCCATGAATACCTGCAGCTCCTGAATAATCACCTTGGATAGTATTGCCATCAGTATCTATGCTAGCATTTAACAAGCGGTTAGATAAAGAGTCTGTATAAGGTGAAACAAAGTAGTTGGTATAACATGCCAGTGCAAAGATAACAGTAGCATTACCAGAGTTGTTTAGATCACCGACATCTGTTGCTCTCAATATGCGTGTAGTTGACCATGTTGTAGGAGAGGCATGACCATTAAACGATGCAAATGTTTTCCCTGCATTTAAACTTGTAAAGAAGGCTTGTCTGGTTAAATCAGCTTGACTAAAACCATTGGCAGCAACCATATCATCGTATTTAATTAAGTCTTGATTCCAGCCAGCTAAATTACTAAGAACTCTATTGGCTTGAGCATCAAAGGGCAACTCACTGTTATCTTGTTGATCAACAATCCAGACGACAGAGGCATCTCCGGCTAAATTGTTTTCCCAATCCAGAGTTTTTTGTACAATAGCGGTTAAATCATCCATGGATCTTACGGGCCAACGGCCTATAGCTTTATCGGCAATTCCATCATTATTAATGTCCATCATTAACTGATCATTGGGCGAGTGACGAATGATTTCAGTTTCGATGTATTCCGTGGGGATAAAGCTTAAGCTACCAAGACCAAGATTATCATGATAATCATAACTATCACCACCAACCAATAAAACATGGTTAAATGCAAAGGCAGAATCGGCTTGCTTGATAAATTGGTTTAAAGCGCTTGGTAATGGCATTCCACCATTTTGTTTTTGAATGTCTAAAACATTAACCACTCTAACAGTCCACCCTTGCCCTTGTTTTGCTTGGATAAAACTATTCAAAGGATGGGTTTCACTACTGTTTGCAGGCATAAATGCAGGATGTACAATCAATAAGAAATCACCCGTTTGTGCTGTTAAATCTTCTCGAGCTGTTGCCATTGTCAACTGCGGTGAATTGAAACTAGAAAGCGATGAAACCCAATAGCTTGAATCCGGTTGTGAGAGGCCTGAAACCGAGAATTCGTTGTTTGATTGAGACTGTATGTCAAGAGTAAACAACTCTCCATTAACATTTGTCCCATAAGCCATAAGCATAGGATCTGTAAATCCACTGGCCGTAAAGTAATCAACATTTGTTTGTTTGTTCATGCTCAGGCGGTTGGCATTGGCGATTAATGGCAGTTCGTAGCTTAAGCCAATGTTTTTGACTAACATGCGATCAAATGGAGCTCCTGAATTGCCTGTTAAAAAAGCATCGAGTTTGTTGCTACCCACATTTAATAATCCTACTGGAATGTCTGCTGAGATATTAACACCAGTGCGTCCATCAAAATTAGTTAAATTAACGGCTTGATCGTTTAATAGTAATTGAACTTGATGATCCATATCCATTTCTAAATCTGTTAATCCTGTGATATAAGCAGTCATTTTAGCAGGGTTGTTTTGCAACCATTGACTCGATACATTCATGGTTACGCTATACAAGGGATCAGAATTCATTAATAACTTGGCGGACCATGGATCTTCGCTTGGACTAGCAAAATCGTAGTAATGTTCTTCGCTATTCAGTTGTGTGAAATGGTGAGAAACCAAAGCCGTTCCGCTGTGGGAAGCTTTAGAAGAAGCATTCAAAACCAATGAGGAGTTAAGTTCTATTCTATAGACATAATTACTGACATACAAAGAATCCGGTAACTCAGGTTTAACCGCCCAAAAGTCAATATAAGCGCCAGGGCCAAACAAAGAAGAAGTTGCTGTTTCTGGACTAAATGAATTAGCAAACAAAACATCGGGGTTCGGAACATCAGACAAATATCCTATGGCTCTGGCTACGGCATTGCCTTTAAGAGTTAAAGCTATATCGTTCATCGGAACACCTGACAAGTCCATGCCTGCGGCTAACAACTGTTCGAAAGTCACTCTTTGCATGCTGTCTTCAGAGACAAGAACATCAACAAACAGGTCTGAAACAGCACGGTTTAGCGATGAGCTTTGTTTTTGCCAGCCCACACTTGTTTCACTATAACCTTGATTCAGCATACTGGTATTTGTTTCAGCGTTCAATTTGTCCCAGTTAATTAAATGAGGACTGTTGTCATCACCATAGATAGCGTTGACTTTAAAGCTATCGTAAATTTTTTCTTTGCCTTTGATGTCAATGGTTGATAGGGTCACATCAGTGATATCACCCTCATTAATATTGGCAATAACAAATTCGTATTGTTGTGGACGTAAGGCATCTGTTGATACGCTTGCAATCATCTTTTTATTTGCCTTGATGTATTTGCCATCGATCTCAGTCCAAATATTAAAACCGACATTTCTTGTTTCAGAAGCTGTTTCCCACACTACGTGCAAACCATCATTGGCGTATATGCTGTCAAGACTATGGATGCTGACAGGCAAAACAGTATTTGATATTAGATAATCTTCTACTTCTCCATCGGATGCATATCCATTAAAACTGGCATCCGTAGGGCTGGACCAATCTGTTGTCAATCTAAAGCGCGACAAGAAGGCCTCATCTTCACCGCCTGCTGCTGTTCCTGATACAGCATTAAAATCTGAGGGAATTACAAAATCTAAGGTGCACTGAGTACTTGTGGCTCCTGTACTTGTACAGTTAGATAGTGACGAATCTACAGAAGAACATACCATTTCTTCATTGGCTACTCCGTCTTCAAATCCGTATCCTACATCAGTACTGATATCACTAAAATCAATCCAGCCACAAAGATAAGCACCGTCGGCATCAACAACATTAGTAACATCTGCTGTTACCGTAAAAGTATCTCCAGCTTGGTATCCATTTAAGCTGCTTGAGAACGTAATTCCATCGTTATCATCAGGTATGTTTCCATTCAAATCATCAAAATCAGAAGTTCCTATACCATTTTGCAGGTTTGTTGGGGCTTCTGTATCTGTTTCTGCATCAATTGTAGCTCCAAGCCTTGGGCCTGACAATACATGGCTGGGGCCTCCAACGGTTCTAGTTGGGCTAATGCCCGCAGGTATTGCTACCCTGCTATCAACCGAATACAGAGATCCTCCATAAAAACTTAAATTTGTGGCATCTCCTAAATCAACACCGCAATTAGACAATGGCCTGCTGAAGCTAAAATCTGTACTTGGGTTTGCAGAATCTATTCTTATACGGATAGCATCGACATTTGCAAAGTCAACACCAGTGCCTCCCGCAATTGAAAACCCCGAGTAATCCAAAAATATAACGGAAATATCTGCATTTTGGGCAACGGTTATAGACCGAGTTGACCAATCATTTACAGTCGTAAAAACATCAAAAGTGACTGTTACATCTCCTTCAGGGGCTCCAGAAGCGATAAATGTGAATCCACGTTCTGAAGCTCCACATGTAGTATTTGTTAAATCCGCATTTAAACCAGGTGAAAAACTTGGTGTAAAGGGATCCGCATCAGTTGTGTCATTATCAATTCCAACGCCATTGCCAGTACCTGTATCACCAACACCATCATAGATATTAATGCTGAATCCGTTTACATCAGTTTCATTATTTAATGCCAATTCTCCAGAAGAAGCTAATAAACTAATTCTTCTAGCTGGATCTGCTGTCGCTGTTATTTCAACATATTGCTCCCTTTCACCGCCTATTGCATCTGAATCTAGCGCTACATTGAAATCTGAAGAGCCAACAGCTCCAATTGTTTCTGTTCTTTGTAATACTGTCCATTTATCAATAATGTCATTTTGTGCATACACAGTAGAAGCACACATAAGTAACAGGTTTATACAAAAAAGTGCAAGTACAGTGCTTGGTCTTTGCATTGTTCTTTCTCCTTTTTGCTGTTTTTGTTTGTTTGTTTTTTTTAAAAATTCCATTAGTCTTCACCCCATCATTTTTTTACTTTACTTTTTCAACCCTAATCACCGGTTATTGTTTGTAATAAAAATTCACAATAACCATGTATTTTTTGAATTTACTTGAAATATTATACTGAATACCTCTCTTATAGCAATGAATACCATTTTATAAAATGGATAAATGATTCAAATTACAAAGATATTTACCCTTCTCAAAGTTAAATCCTACTCAATGACTGAAATCGTTATCAATTTTTTTTGTTGAATTGCTGCAAAAGTTGTTCGTGTCTTTTAAGTTTATTAACAGATTTTTCTTTTAACTCCATCAGTACCATAGATAAAATCCCTTCAACAAATACGTTGGTGGCACTTAAGCTATTAATAAAATAATCTCCCTCTGTTGGGATATTAATTGAGTGCTGAGAATAGCCCAGCAAAGGAGAAAGTTTTGAATCCGTAAAGCTACAAACCACACATTCTTGTTGTTTGGCAATGGAGGCAATTTCCATCGTTGTTGCAGAATAAGGCGAAGAACCAAACAAGACCAAGAGGTCCCGCCGTTGCAATTGCCCAGTGATTGTTGCAATGCCATAATCAACTGGTCCCAAAATTTGAACATTGTCGCGAATAAGACACAACCCATAGGTAAATAAACTGGCAATAGAGGCTGATTGTTGGTGACCAAAAACAAAAACGCGTCTTTTGCTTGCCAGTAATTTCACAATTTTTTCAATTTCACTCTCCTCAAGTTCCTGGAGAGCTTGGTCAATATTCTGATGCAAGGAGTTTAGTTGCTGGGCGATTATGCTTTTGGCAGAAGAGTCAAAGTTAGTTTTAATCCGTTGGGCTTGTCGGCTATAAAAATCTATGCTTTGTTTTGAACTTTGTTTAAAAACCTGCCGAAATTCATGAAAACCGTGAAAGCCAAGCAGTTTCGCCAACCGTGTTAGTGAAGCTGGACTTATAGTGACAAGACTTGATAGTTCCACAATAGTACTGGTGGCCACCATTTGTGGTTTTTCCACCATTTTTTTTAAAGCATGATAGCTTTTTTTTCCTACTCTTAAATCAAGTTCTCCAAGATTCATTTGTTGCATAATCACCGTTAATTCTTCAAAATCGTGTGGAGGAAAGTTCATGGCTGGTACCGTTTTCATTTTTTTTCATTCTAAGCCTTTAGCGCTGATTTTTGACGAAATTTTGGTTTTTTATGAAAATATATTTTTATTTTTTGTGCTTTTTTGCAGCTATTGTACAAATCCTATAAATTAGGCTGACTTCGAATACAGTTTAAAACCTATGAATATTGCCAATAAAATCGACGATTTTGTGCGTCCCTCAAAAGAATCAGAAACTCTATTAATCAACCAAATCTCACTTTTGCGTTCGAACAACAAAGAAGAAGTGTTCAAATTTGGATTTGGTCAAAGCCCATTTCCGGTACCTAAACAAATTTCAGAATCACTAGCCAAATCAGCCTATCGCAAAGAATACATGAGTGTACAAGGACATGAACCTTTGCGAAAAGCCATAGCAAAGCTTCATAATAATTTAGAAGGAAAGAACTGGCAGCATGAAAATATCATCATTGGTTCTGGCAGCAAAATACTAATATTTAGTGTAATGGCTGCTTTTGAAAAGGCAGAGGTTCTTTTGCCTGCTCCAAGTTGGGTTTCTTACGAACCTCAAGCCAAACTTATCGGTCACCCGTGTCACTGGATTGAAACATCGTTTTCTGATCGCTGGCGTTTGACACCAAAAGCTTTGGACGAATACTGCAAGCAAAGAACAGACCCATCACTACCGTTGCTCCTCGTGCTTAACTATCCCAACAATCCTACGGGCCAAACATTTGATGAAAATGAAATTAAGGCCTTGGCCAAAGTTATGAAAAAACATAAGATTATTGTGATTGCGGATGAAATTTATAGCTTATTAAAATTTGACAAGCACCAATACTCTATTGCAGATTATTATCCAGAAGGCTGTATTGTCTCGTCTGGTTTGTCCAAATGGTGTGGTGCTGGAGGATGGAGATTGGGTTTTGTTTATGTCCCTCCGCAATTAGGCGAAAAGCTTTTTAAAGCCATTATTGGCGTAGCATCAGAAACGTACTCATGTGCTCCCAGCCCTATTCAAGTTGCGGCAACCACTGCTTATAGTGACGAGAAAAATGCAAAAGACTTTCTTGCTAAGCAAATCGAGTTATTATTGCGAGTGAACAATTTTTGTCATATGGCTTTAAACAAAGCAGGCATAAAAGTTCATACTGGAGAGGGTGGCTTTTATCTTTTTCCTGATTTTTCCAATTTTAAACAGAAACTAGAACAACGGAATATTTTTAGCAGCTCAGAACTAACGGCAACACTCATGGATGAAACTGGTGTCGCACTGTTGCCTGGCAGTGCGTTTGGCATGCCAGAGAGCAGCCTAACTGCACGTTTAGCTTATGTGGATTTTGATGGTAGCCAAATCGATAAAGTTCAAAATCCAGATTTTGAACAAATGAAAAAAGGCATTAATAAATTATGCAGCTGGGTCTCAGAATTGTGAAACCCAAAGAGTCTTGATCTTCATCAAGACTCTTTTTCTTGTTTTGGTCAATTGTAATTGTGCTGCACAATCTTTATCTCATTGATTTCTCTATAAACGTTCGATGATAGCATCGGTAAATTCAGCTGTTTTAGCAGAGCCACCTAAATCACCAGTCAAACGATCTTTGTTATTTAATACGCCACGAATAGCTTGTCGAATTTGTACGGCTTTTTCTGGCATATCCAGGTGTTCTAACATCAAGGCAGCGGCCAAAATTAAGGCTGTTGGATTGGCAATTTTTTTACCTGCTATATCGGGTGCAGAGCCGTGAACAGCTTCAAAAATAGCCGAATCTTCACCAATATTTGCACCAGGAGCCATGCCTAAGCCACCAATAAGTCCTGCACACAAGTCAGAAATTATATCGCCAAACAAGTTTGTCGTCACGATAATATCGAATTGCTGTGGATTCATCACCAACTGCATGCAGGTGTTATCCACAATCAAGGTATTGAATTCAATTTGTGGGTATTCTTTGGCAATTTCTTCAGAAACTTCCAAAAATAAGCCAGAAACTGTTTTCATAATATTGGCTTTATGCACGGCCGTGACTTTCTTACGATTGGTTTTAACAGCGGTATCAAAGGCATAACGAATGATTTTTTCACAAGCATCACGTGTTATAACAATTTCGGCTTTGGCTACTGTACGATCTTCATTGATAAATTGGCCTTCTTGGCGATATGCCCCTTCGGTATTTTCACGAACGGTAATAATATCAATATCATCAAATTTTGATTTTGTACCAGGAAAAGTAATGGCTGGACGTAAATTCGCATACAATTTAAAATGGCGGCGCAAAGCCACATTGATTGAGCTAAAGCCTTTGCCAATCGGTGTGGTTAAAGGTCCTTTTAGGCAAATTTTGTTTTTTGCAATTGTTTCCAAGGTTTTTTCTGGCAACAAGTCCCCATGTTTTTCTAAGGCCATTAAACCAGCATCTACATGCTCATAGTCCAAACCTGCTTCAACGGCATCCAACACACGCAAAGTTGCATCCATGATTTCTGGCCCAATGCCATCCCCGTTTATCACTGTTATTGTCTTTTTCATGTTTTTTATTTTATCTATTAAATTCGCGACATATTATACCCTAATCCCTCTTCGGAAAACATATTTATCCAAGTACCGACATTGAAATACGCTTGAGAATGCAAGCAACTGATGCGCATAGGAAATCAAAAAATACCGGTTGGGGTAATATCAAGTATCTGGAATGTATTTTCACGTAAACCACGAAGTGGTGAGTATCAAGGATGATTCGAATAATCCAGGATATAGAACTCGATACCTGATTTTACTATGTCCTAAATCAATATCGAGTATCTCTGGATTCCCATTTTCATGGGAATGACAGAGTTTTATATTACCCAAATCCCGATATAGAATCGCAAACTAGAGTGCAAGTAATTGATGTGCATAAGGAATTCACAAAAACTAAAGACACCTAGGTCGAATATTTTTAACAAATGGATTCTAATCTTGTATAAAATAATCGACCCTATTGGTGATGAAGCTTTTTGAGAATTTCTTAGGCGCATTAAGGGCCTGTGCTCTCATTGTGATTTTCTATATCGGGATTTGGGTATTAATAATCCCTTGAATTTGCGGGCTAAAAGTAGTTAAGGCTGTGGTATAATCATCATTCATCTCTCTGTAATCAGAAATTTCTCATCATGAATAACACTAAATTACTTGCCAAACCCCGTGATATTGCGCTTAAAACTTATGCTGGTTTTTTTGCTTTTGGTTTTGGCTCTGGCCTTTCTCCTTTTGCCCCAGGTACTTTTGGAACCTTGGCTGCGATTCCCTTTTATCTGGTTATTGTCCAACTCTCACCTCCCATGTATGCTTGGTTGGTTTTTATTGCCTTTTTTGTTGGCGTGAAACTCTGCGATGTCACTGGCAGCCGTTTGGGAGTTCACGATTATGGTGGAATTGTTTGGGATGAGTTTGTTGGTTTTTGGATTACCATGTTTCTCATTCCATTAAGCATTCAAAACATTATCATCGGTTTTTTTGTTTTTCGCTTTTTTGATATTGTTAAACCTTATCCTATCGGCTGGTTGGACAAAAAAGTTTCAGGCGGATTTGGTGTCATGATTGATGATGTTCTTGCCGGCCTTTATTCATTAATTGTAATGCATGTTGTTGTTCGATATATTCCTCAAATTCTTTAATCCCTGTCAAAATTGGAGCCTGTTCAAGAATAGAATGGCTCCTTTGTCCTTTCAAGTTTTATATCAAGCTATAAATTAAGACTGCACCCCAATTTGGATGTATTTAAATCCCAATTGTGCCATGCGGTCTTTATCAAACTGATTACGACCATCAAAAAACAGCTTAGTATTAAGTTCCTTCTTAATTTTGCTAAAGTCGGGTGAACGAAATTCCAACCACTCTGTGACTAAAATCAGAGCATCCGCTCCGGTAATGGCCTGGTATTTATCATCCACATATTCAACACTTTTATTGCCTTTTAGATAATGATTCTGAGCTTCATCTCTGGCTTTTGGATCATAGGCTTTAATTTTAGCTCCACGCTGAGTCAATTCATTAATGATTGTAATGGCCGAGGCTTCACGCATATCATCAGTGCCTGGTTTAAACGCCAATCCCCATATTGCAAAGGTTTTACCTGACAAGTCTTCACCAAACCGTTGAATCACTTTGGTTGAAATCACTTTTTTTTGCGCTTGATTGACTGACTCTACTGCATTCAAGAGCTGCGGTTGATAACCGTAATCTTTGCTGGTTTTAGCCAAGGCTTGTACATCTTTAGGGAAACAACTGCCGCCATAGCCACAACCAGGGTAGATAAAACTGTAGCCAATGCGATTGTCACTGCCAATACCATTACGAACTTTGTTGACATCGGCGCCAACCAACTCACAGATGTTGGAGATTTCATTAATGAAAGAAATTTTGGTTGCCAACATGGCATTGGCAGCATATTTGGTCATCTCAGCACTGCGCACATCCATGGCAATTAATCGGTCATGGTTTTTCATAAATGGCCCATACAATTCACGCATAAGTTGAAGTGCTTTTTCCGTATCTGCACCAATGACCACTCGATCTGGGTACATAAAATCATCGATGGCCGCACCTTCTTTTAAGAACTCAGGATTACTGACAACATCAAACTCGATAGCGAGTTTTCTTTTGTCCAATTCGGCTTGTATGGTTGCTCTGACCTTATCCGCTGTTCCAACAGGGACGGTTGATTTATCTACAATGACTGTGTATTGATGCAAATGTTGACCAATCTCTTTGGCCACTGATAAAACATATTTTAAATCAGCACTGCCATCATCACCCATAGGTGTTCCTACAGCAATAAATATCATTTGCGCTGTTTCAATAGCAACTGACAAGTCTGTCGTGAATGAAATTGTTTGTTGGCCGTGGTTTTCGACTATCATCTTCTCAAGACCAGGTTCAAAAATAGGAACTATGCCTTTTTTAAGATCTTTAATTTTTTGTTCGTTGTTATCAACACAAGTCACCTTGTTGCCCATCTGCGCAAAACAAGCTCCGCTGACAAGGCCAACATAACCGGATCCAATTATCGTTAAGTTCATTTAAATAGACTCTCTATCGCTGTTTGTTTGGTATTTTTTTGCATAAAGTGATAGGTTAATCCATCTTTTACATTTTGTAAATCAGTCTTTATGTTTTCAAATTCAGAATGGTGATTTAATACTTGGCGCAGGACAAAGGATCTAACCCAAGGATCAATAAATCCATAGACCAAACGATACAATGTTGCCAAATCAAGAGATTTGGTGTTTGCTTCTACTTGCAATTGGGGCAGCCAGCAAGGCAATATAATATCGCCCTCATCAATGCCTGGCGCCATATAAAAACAACTGGCTGACATGTGGCCCGTGATTAAATTTGACCACAAAGTACAATCAGCACCGCGAATATGCGGCAAATAGCCTGGATGAACATGCAAAAATTTAAGATGTGAAATTTCTAATAATTTTTTTGGTACGATGCCACCGCCTGTGTATAAAAGCGCTCCTTGAGGCTCCTTATTAAGAAAATTGAGCAGTGTATCATCTTTTAAGTTTTCAATCATCAATGACGATACGGTGTCACTGTAAGTGCTTAAGGGCAATAATTTATTGGCCTGAGTGGTTGTTTCAGCAGAAAACTGCCATTGATTTTGGACTTGAGATAAGGTTTTATTGACCAATGATGCTTGGGTTTTTGTCAGTTGTTTCGACCAATAATGTATTTTATTGCGTTGTGAATTAGCTGCATAGGATTGTCTTAAGCCTTTGGGCATCCATTTGCCTATGGGTTTTTTTGATATTAAATCATGCGATGAAATTAATTCTATTATTTTGCTTGGTCTTAGCCCTAAATTTTTCAGAGTGGCAAGATAGGCTCTTGCAATAGGCCCTTCATAAAACAAAACGGTTAAAGGAATCTCCTTAAGCGAATGTTGGGCATCGACTTGTGCTACTGTCGCTTGAAGTGCCTCTGAATTGACAGGTAACTGTTTAACAAGGTTTTGCCACGACTGTTCGAGACCTGTTTTTATACCCTTTTGATTTTTTAGCCAGTCCACTTGAAAAACATCAAGGGCTTTAAACAATACATTGAACCTTTTCAGCCTTATTGTCAGTTCTTGTTCTACTAAAACGGCTTGTACTAACAGCCACACCATGGCTCCCTGCCAGTTTGAGTCTTCAAGAATTTTTGAGGTTGTTTTTATGCCTTTTAAGGAATAGCTCAAAAATAATTTTTGACTGATGTCTATTTTTTTAGAGAGAAAATCAATTGACTGAAAATCTTTGTTCAGCCACTTTTCTCGATTCAGAAGGCCATATATCAAAGCCTGTGTGTTTAGTTCATCCGAACGTGCATCAATCTTTTTGATTTGATCAAGCAGTTCAGGCTTAATGGTTTGCAAATGTGCGAGTAAATTCATGCTAAATTTTGATTAATTGCTGTTGAATGGTTTGCAGGATATTGGCCAAAACCCAATAGAGAACCATGGCTGCAGGAAAAGGATAAAACAGCACAAAAAAAGCAGCTGCCATTAAATAGAGTTTTACTTTCTGGCTTTTTAGCTCTTTTTCTGAAGCAAATTTGTTGTTAAATATGCGTGTAGAAAACACCGTCACTACAGTCATGATAACAGGTAAAAGACTGAGCTCCCGACCAAAAAGAGGGAACGCCATAGGTACGGAAGCGATTGAATCAGGATAGGCCAAATCCGAAATCCACAAAAAAGGTTGTCCAATAAGCACTGACATTTCACCCAATGCATTAAAGACAGCAATGAGTATTGGAACTTGAATAAAAGAAGCCAAAATTGGTTTTAAAGTATAAAAAGGAGAAACGCCTAATTGCTTATGAGCGGCCATTATTTTGTTGTGAGCTTTTTCGCCATCGTAATTTTGTTTGATCTCTAACAGCTGTGGCTCTAGAGCGGTTTTAACTTGACTGACTTTTCTTTGAAACTTAACCGTCATTATTCCAGCAGGAATCATAACAATTTTAAGCAACACACTAAAGATTACAATCACCCATCCCCAGTTGCTGATGTACTGATGAAGGAAGTTTAGTGAAGTTTCAACACCTTTGGCTAGCCAAGCTAATGGTGACCACAAATGAGCATATCTGACTTGATCGAACAGAGGGTTTCTTTCTTTTAGCTCTGATTTGTTGCTTATTTTTATCGAAGATTGGCTTAGTGTTTTTTTGGGTTCTTCTAGTAAATAAAAATTGTTCTCAGAAATCTTAAAACTTAATTGTTCGGCTTGTACAATCAACACTTTAAATCGGCCTACGGCTAAAAACCACTGGCTAGAATTCAGTTGAATCTCAGTATTTTCATCTATTTTGCTTAACTTTTCATTTTCTAAAAGGTAATAATTTATACCATTGTAGTAAGAAGCCAAGCCATAAAAAGCATGTTGCTCTCGTACTTCTTTATTGATGATTTGCCCAATGTTAGCTAGTGTGCTGGTCGTTGCTACTACTGAAAAACAGCTAAGAAAACAAACGATCAATAGTAACTGCTTGTAAATTCTTTTTTTCATGAATTTAGATTCTCAAGGATTTTCAAAAGGGTGTTGCTACCTCTGCTGTTTGCATTTTTGTAGTAATAATTGTCATTCATTTCGATTGGCTCCATAGCCTCTATTTTGGCGACACAATCCTCATCCGCTTGCATAATTGTGCCGATTTTTGTTCGAATTGAAACCTCAAACGGTTCGATATCGATTTCTTGGTAGTCTGGATTGTTTATTTTTCGAGGAACATCAACAAAGACAACGGGTTTGCCCAAACCAAAGGCATAATCAAGAGCGGCTCCTGACCAGTCACTAATCATGATATCGGATTCATGCAAGGATTGTTGACCGGCAACATTGGCTTCAAAATTAAAGTTTTTGTTGTTTTTATGCTGTTGTACTATCGTATTAATTTTATCTTTGGCAAATTTAAGGGTTTGTGGGTGCGGCCTTAAGGTTACGGTATAACCCGCGTCTAATAATTGTGTGGTTATTTTTTCTCCGACCCCTGACTCTATCGTGCAATGAGGACCCCAAGACGGTGCTATTAATACGTGCTTTTGTTTGCTTTTATTGTTTGCTTTGTCTTTTTCGGCCTGTTCTCTAATAGCATCTAATCGAGCATAACCGTGTTCTTCCACATTTTTTGCTGCAAGCTTGTAGTGTTCTTCCATGGCGCGTATTTCTTTTTTATGATGCGGTCCAGCACAAAAGATTGTATCGTAATGATCAAAAGCACCTTTGCGATAAATCATGTGAAGACTGACCAAAGAGTGCTGGACATAGACGTAATGAACCTTGTGTTTTGAACGCTTCACTTGAAATTGATGCAAATCAGGCATAGTCATGACCATCAACTCTGTTTCGATGTTTTCAAACAGCCAGTTGCGCACAAAGCCTTCATCCGTTTTGAAACACTGCAGATTTTTGTGTTGCAGTTTTAAACCTGGATCATTGTCGTTAGAGCTAATATAGCAAACACCGATATCGGAATCTGCAAGCACTGTTTTTAATAAGCCCTCAAGATGAGGCCAGTAATTTTTGCCCTCGCAGTAAAAAGTAACTCGGCGTTGCTCCTTGGGCAGAGCCATAAAACGCATAACTTCTTTGATGTGGCGGATAAATTTCATTCTTCTGCAATTTTATAAAATGGTGCAAGTTTCCCTTGGTTCTGCATGGTCTCGTAGTGCTGTAAATCTTCGACAGAATCAACTTCTAGCCAACCCCCTTGGACTGTGACCGCTTTTGCCTTCCAGCCGGCATCAATTAACATTTGTAAAAACGAGGTCATGTACATGTTATCAAAATCTTGACCATCGAACTGTGCTTGGCGATCAAGAGCCTCATAAAAAGCGATGAAATCATTGATTTTATCCGAATTTATTTTGATTAAACCGGTATATTGACCTTCGATTTGATCGTAATTTTTTGGCTTTTGGCCCAGTTCTGTCACGTATCCTTGCTTGTCTATTTTTAGGGTTTCGGCGTCTTCAAGAGGATTTTCCAAGCGTAAACTCCATAAATCTCTCCATTTGAGATCAATCATCAACGATATTTCATCGTCATTGGCCAGCAATGCGGCTAAATTGTTGTCTTGATAAACGATATCACCATAGGCAATAATAAGGTCTCCTTCTTGCTCAATAAATTCTTTAGCACAAAACAAGGACTCAACCATGTTGGTTTGATCATAACGAGGGTTAAATGAGCTTGTGAAGCCCAAGCGTTCAATTTGCTCGGCACGATAGCCTGTGGCAATATGAATGGTTTTGATGCCTGCTTTTTTAAGTGTATCCGTTTGCCGTTGCAACAGGGATTTTCCCATCAACGGCACCAAACACTTGGGTTTGTCATCGGTTAAAGGGCGCAATCGTGTGCCTTGGCCTGCGGCCAGTATTAATGCTCTAATCATAGTAGATGTTTTCTAAAAAGTTGTATGTCCAATTGATTGAAGGGTGTTTCTCGTTCAGGGTGCCACATTATACCTAAAATAGCTGTATTGACATGCTCAAAGGCTTCAATATTGCCTTGTTTGTCCGTCGCCACTACTCGTAGCTCCTGAGCCAAATCATTGGGATGAATCGACCAGTTATGAAAGCTATTGATTTCGGCTGGCAAAGAATAGTTGTTGTTTGCATTCAGTAGTGCATGTCTTACCCCCACATGGTGCTTGATGGCGGTTAAATGTCCAGCAAAATAAACATTCAAATATTGCATGCCTCGGCAAACACCTAACAGCGGAAGTTTATGAGAAATTGCAACACGAATCAATTCCTTTTCAAAAGCATCCCGTTTGGGAGAACAGTCTTTGGCTTCAGGATTGAGGCTCGCAATTGAGTTTCCTCCGCTGAGAATAAGGCCAGATAAATGCGAATCCTTGACATATTCTTCGACCTGTTGCGGTGCAAGCGTAGCTAAAGGCAATAGGTTAAAGCCAGCCTCTTGGGCAAAAAGAGACCACTTTTGATCCAGACAATCGCGTGTTTCTTGATAGCTTTCTACCACCTCAACGCGTTGCGTGATACCAATATTAATCAAAACAGTTCTCGGATAATTTGGTTGGCACAATCCATTTCGACTTTTTTCATTATCGATATTTTTTCATAAAGTTTATCGCCTACACCAATCGCCGCGGGTAGATTTATTTCTGCTGCACGAATAGCCATATGCGAATTTGCACCACCGTATTGAGTAATAAGTCCTGCAATTCCATGACCAAACAACCAATCATAACCTGGGTCTGCCTGTTCAATTAGCACAAGTTTACCACTTAAATCTCTTTGCCCTTGGGAAGTCAAGACCTGAACTTCGGCCTCAATTCGGTTAATAGTGACAAAATTAGGCGAAGAGTCCATGCGTTCAAAAGCATAAAAATCTGCTTGGTCTTTAATAAGGGCTGGCAACTCTATTGAATGTGTTGCCGTATAATTGTTTTTGTTGGTTTGAATGATTTCACGCAACTGTTTGGTAGTGATAATATTCAGTCTTAAGCTTAAAATATCGTGGTAATGCAAAAAAGACATGTCGTGGCGAGAAATCGACAAGCGCTCACCTAAGTGGCAGCACAGATCCAGAGCCGCACTTAAGTTTTTTGTAAACTCAAATTTAACAAATTCTCGGGCTTGAATGGCTTTAATTAAATAGTCTTGCAACTCTTCAGTGCTCAATGAAGAGTTCAGTCCAGTTAAAAAGTTTTGCAGGCCTCGTTTTTCTTTGGCTGAAAACTCAAAAACAGTTTTATGTGTGTGCTGATTGCTGTTCTCTGTCTTTAAATAACAATCAAAATCTTCCCAGTAAGCTTGCGTGGTGATTTCATAAGTCCCTGGTCTTAGATGTCCGTATTTTTGCGTTAATTCTTCAGCTGTTATCTTTTGTTGGGCGTGGGCGAATTTGTCTTTTTCAAAGTCTCCAGCTACCGTATTAAAACTGTTTAGAAACTCCAATCGTCTTTCTTCGCTTAAATCAGCGCTGGCTACCAAGCTTTTTAATAGAGTGGTAGCAACAAAACCAGCACGAGCAGCATGCGCAAAAGCCAAAGTACCAAACTGCTTGCAATCTTCAATCAACAAATGAATTTTATCTGCAATAGGAAGTTTGTTTGTTAATGTGTTAGCTCTACGTTTGCTTAATTGGCTAATGCTCGCTGTATCGACTTGCAATCGGGTCAAAGCATTGCGAGTTAGTTGTTTCAGGCCATTTTGCAATTCAACAATATCCTCTTGCGTGACTCCATAGGGTGTTAAACGCTCTGCAGCTAGATTCTTTAATTGCGGTGTCCAAATAGTGAAGAGAACATCAAACTCTATTTTGTCATGAAAATGTGGATTATCTGCCAGTAATTGTAGAGAAGCATTGGCCAGACGTTCTGCTGCTTTACTCGAAATAGAAGCGGGTATGAATGAGTTAATGCTGGCTCGCACATCAACATAAGGCTGACCAGAAAAACTGTGAATTAACGGGCAGGGCTGAGTGTTTCTATAACCGTATTGAGCCCGTTGAATCCCCCAAATTTCATTGGTGATAAGCTCACGATACAAACTAAATGACAAGGGTTTTGGACGTGTACCAATAATTTCAGCCGGATTCCAGTCAGACATATTGGCAAACAGCGTTTTTTCACCATAAACAAATGATGAGGGTGTTTGCTGCCGCTTAAAATGCTTCTGTGCATCAAGCAAACTTAATTTTATTGTATCAGGATCAATTTCATAGTTGCCGTGATTGACGGTGATAGGTCGCACCTGAAAAATATGCACCTTGTCTTCATGATCAATGGCAAATTCAATGTCAAGTTTATCATAACCCAACAACTGTTCGAGCTCCTCAATGGCCAGCAAAACCTTTACCATTTTCGGTTCAACTTGTTGCAAGTGTTCTGTGCCAAAACGATTGACTATTATTGTGCGTAACTCTGACTCTGTTCCTGCTGTAACCGATTCGGTTGAATTGCTCTTATCATCAAAATTGAAGCGATAGTAGGGTGAACCTGTTTCTAGTCCACAGGTAAAAACAACGCCAGAAGCTTTGACTGTTTGCAGTTGTTTTTGAACAAGAACCTGATCGGCTCCATTTTCAACTTCGCCATAGGAAGCAATGACAGTCTCAATGCTCGTTAAGACATCTTTTTCATCGGCACTATTGATATTGAGCAAACTCTCATAGCCGCCTGCATTGGATGAAAACCAATTATCCTCGCCTTTTGAACTGCTTCGGATGATTAATTTGGTAGTGTTGAAGGTGCTTTTAATTTCTGCAAGAATGGAAGCTTTGTTCACATTCCATTGGCGCACAGTAAAACTGACTTGCTTGCCAATAATACTGTTTTTAACCCGAGGTTCAAGCCTGGCTAGAGTTTCAGCCTTGGTTCCCAAGATAAATTTTGCAACATCATGAGGGGAGTTGAATTCGGCCCACTGGCCACAAACATCAAAGGCTTGGCTAGTAAAGCTTTTAGTTGTTAAATGCTCAATAAGCTCTAATAAACCCTGTCCAAAATCAATGTCAACATCCTTATTTAAATATTCCACTACCTTTTCAGAAAATTTAATAAGTCCTGTAAATTCAGCTAGTATTGATTTTCCATCCAGCTCAACTTTTAGTGTTTCAGCGGCATTAATATCTGACTGAGAGCGCTTGGAAAATCTTTTTTGCCATTGCGAGTCCACACCAAAAACAACATCTGCTTTAATCGCTTTGATGTGTTCAAAAGTTTCTTGCCGAAAAATCGTATCGGAATAGGAAACAATAGCAGGACTTCCTGAAAAAGGCGCTTTTAACAGCGTACTCAGAACTCCATGGTCTTGCCAATCAGGATTAACTGTAAAGTTCACATCAGGGTACTGTTGTATGACTTCTTCAACATTATAGCCTCCCAAATAGTGAATGCGGTTTGCTGATGTTAACTTTTCAAAACTATGTAACTGCCAATCCATTACTTTTTGATCCAAGGTGATAGATTTTAAAGCTGTTGGATTTTCTCCATGCGCAGGTTTGCCCGCTCCAAGTAAAAATATATCCATAAATTTTAGCGATTAGTCTTCTGAGGTGTCAGAATCTGTTTTTTTAGACCCACCAGTAAAAAGTGATTTTAATTTGTACCAGTAAGTTTTAATTACAATACCAATTGCTACAAAAAAACCGATGATCGCTGACATTATTGCACTTCCCGAACCTGGATCGATATATGCAAAAGCAGGTGTCATCCACATTACAGATAAAATTAATAGCAGTCTTTTGTTCATCAAAGTTCTCGAAATATAAAAAGACGACATTCTAACATATTCAATGCTTTGAGATAATATTCACTACCAACAAACTTAATGTCAGTCCATTGTCGGCTGGAAATAGTTTGTTGTTTCGTAAAAACACATTCAAACCACTAATGGTTTATGTGTTAGCTGACATAATATTATGTCTGGTTGAAAATTACTCTTGTTATGATTGAACTATCTACAACTTCAGTTTTTCCATTTGATTTGCTTGGTTACTTTAACTTTTGTTCAGCAATCTGCATGAATAGACAAACTGGTTATCATCTAATAATTTTTAACAATTTAGTTTAACTCTAGCGTTTTAAACATTAAAGCTAGTTCTCTTGAATCACTACTAACACCTAGGAGAAACAGGCTTGTCAATGTTAAGTCTTAAAAGTCAAAATATTAAGCTGGGAATTAAAACAAATAGCCCAGTAATATTCGTATCTTACTGATACCCAGTGATAAAGTGGCGAATGCCACCATTTTTCATTCTTCATCATGGTAATTCAACGGTCTCTAATAGGTCTCTTTTATATATATTTTCAGAATATATTGTGATTATTACCCTGTTATGTGAAAATTGACGGTTCTTTAAAACCTATCTAAAACAATGAAAAAAGCAATTGTAACTGGAGTTACTGGACAGGATGGCGCTTATTTGACAGAATTTCTTTTGAGCAAGGGTTATCGTGTATTTGGTACATATCGCAGAACATCGTCTGTTAATTTTTGGAGACTGGGAGAAGTCGGTGTTTTGAATCATGAAAACCTAGAACTGGTTGAATTTGATTTAACTGACCAAGCCAACTGTATCAAAATAGTTGCAGATATTCGACCAGATGAAATCTATAATTTGGCGGCCCAGAGTTTTGTTGGAGTGTCTTTTGAACAACCCATTGCTACAGCGCATATTACCGGCTTGGGCTGCTTGCATTTGCTAGAAGCCATACGAATTATTGATAAAAGCATTAAGTTTTATCAAGCCAGTACTTCGGAAATGTTTGGCGAAGTTCAGGCAATTCCTCAAAATGAAAACACTCCGTTTTATCCCAGAAGTCCTTATGGTGTCGCAAAGTTATATGCGCATTGGATGGTGATTAATTACCGTGAATCTTATGATATTTTCGCTTGTAGTGGTATCTTGTTTAATCATGAAAGTCCTTTGCGAGGCAAAGAATTTGTCACGCGTAAAATCACTGATTCTGTTGCCAAAATCAAGTTGGGAAAACTCGAGAGTATGGAACTGGGCAACATGGATGCTAAGCGCGATTGGGGTTTTGCTAAAGACTATGTCCAAGGCATGTATCTAATGCTTCAAGCAGAGAAACCTGACACCTTTGTTTTAGCGACAAATAGAACAGAAACCGTTAGAGATTTTGTGAAAATGTCTTTTAAAGCCGTCGGTATTGAGCTGGAATTCAAAGGTGCAAATGAACAGGAAGTAGCCTTTAACAAAGCGACGGGGCAAACAGTTGTTAAAGTGAATCCTAAATTTTATCGTCCTGCAGAAGTTGATTTGTTGATTGGTAGCCCGCAAAAAGCCAAAGACATACTCAACTGGACTCCCAGTTGTAGTTTGGAAAAATTATGTGCCATGATGGTTGAAGCCGATTTAAAACGTAATGAACTGGGTGTTAGTTTTTAGAGATTGTGAAAGTATTCTAAGAGCTTGTCCGAGGACAGGCTCCTTGGGTGTTAATCTGCAAGCTCAAGTGTTTGCAACAAGGGAGATAAATCTATTTCTACTCCCTGAGGGCTTTGGATGCTGGCTTCAAATACGTGATCATTAGCGTTCATTAAATATGCACTAAACTGATCTAATGTGGCCTCTTCTTGTTCGTGCAGATAGGGTACAGTGTTTGCATAAATCAAGCGCATGCCTTGCAAGATTTCTTCAAAGCCGTTCAAAATAAAATGCTCCATTGCCGATTCATAGTTGTTGTTGTCTATCGCTTTTATCACATCGGTGTTTTGCATTAAGTATTCGTGTGCATTAAACTTCTCGATGATGTCCATGGAAACTTGATTGAATTTTTCCTCTATAATTTTTCTATTGGTATATTGTTGATACCTTGCTTTTTTTATTTTTTGTTGGAATATTGGATTCACTCGGGCTGCAATGGAGTGTTTTTTAGGGTTGTCTGCTTTAAACGCGGCATGTTTTTTTAACAATGCTGAATAATGCAAGACATTATTCTGCTTCATTTCGTTGAGTATTTTTTCTGAACTTAATTTTGTTTTCCAAGCGTTAGTGTTGTTTTTCATCTCTGCTAAAACATTTTCTTGGATGGTTTTGATTTGTTCTTGTAAATTTTGCTTTAGTAGTTCTGATTGTTGAATTTGTTTTTCTAATTTTGCTTGAGATTCGTTTAATTGCTTTTCTTTGTCGGTAAAATTGGTTTCAAGTGCTTGTAAGCTATCTTGTTGATCACTTAATTGTATTTCTTGTTGAGATATTCTGACATTTTTTCCTAAAAGTTCGTGACCAACTTTGAGGGACTTGTTTCTTAAGCTGTTAATATGTTTGTCTTTTAATGTGGTTATTTCCGTTAGTTGTGCAACGCGGTTTTTCCAAGTTTCCATCAGTGCGTTGTTTTTGGCAAGAGACTCGCTGCTTTGTTTAAATTCTTGGTAATGAAATAATTTGAGCAAGCGCAGGAATTGGTTTTGTACTTTGTCAAAGGCCTTTTGATTCTCAAAGTCTTTTGTTGCCAAAAGTTTGATTGTTTGCTGAAAAAACTTCGGCTTGTTTTTGCTGCTTTTTTCGAAAGACAGGTTAATATGCTTAATGTCTTTGTCCAAAAATTCAGCAATTTCTTCTCGTTGCTGTGATGTTATAGAAACAGCGGTAAACTCTTCAACTTTTTGTAAATAATCATCTGTATTAGTTAGCAAATCATCAAACTCTAAAAATAGGCGTGGATAGTTACGGCTATATATTTCGGCTTGATAGACATGCCTCAACCACATGACCAAACATTTTTCCTTCGAAAACTGATCTCTACGACTGAGTGATTGAGCAACTTCATCGGGATTACGGTAGGGAATGATGGTTTTAATCTCAATATTTAAGTCCAAACATGCTCGCTCCCATATAGGAAACAGCAAACATATTCTTGGGTCTTTAATGATGAAATTTGTATAGGATAAATATTCTGTTTTTATGATATGTTTTGCCTCATTAACATATAGCTGTAAGGTTTCTTCATCCAATTTTTCAATATCAAACAAATGATCGTGCCAAGCACTGTTGCTTTCTTTTAATATTTTCTCATTGTGGCTATAAACATTCATGTTTTCATAAAAGCCTTTGCTATTGGTCTCATGACCTTCTGCATACATCAGGTTCTCACCCGCTCTTATTCCGATACGGTTAAGAGTTCCACTCAAGGCAGAGGTTCCAGAACGATGCATTCCTAAAATAAAATATACTGTTTTCATGCCTTAAATTTTAATCTAATTTTTTACTTTAGTGTATAATTATCACTCATTTTTTAGATTGAAGTCACGTTTCTAACAAATCCTGATGCGAAAATAACAGGCACAGCATATTCCTAAATATTTATGAATCATAGCAAACTAACTCTGGAACAAATCGCTGCTTTCGATTTAAACAAACAATACCAGCTCTTTCGACAGTTTAATCCTCAGAAAACACACGATTTCAATAAGTTTAAGCAACAGCCATTAATATCGGTGGTTGTGCCGATTTATAATGCCTCATCTCAGTGGCTAAATTTAACCATTAAATCCGTATTTAATCAGTCCTATCCGCACTGGCAACTTATCCTTCAAGATGATGGCTCTTATGCACAAAGCACTAAAGAGTGCCTCAAACACTGGCAAGACAAAGACCCTCGCATTTTGATCAATTATTCTGAGTCAAACCAAGGTGTCGGATCTGCACTCAACCAAGCCATTGGATGTTCAAACGGGTCATTTATTGCACTGCTTGAACACATGGATAGGCTTGATGAAAATGCTTTATGGTTTTGTGTTAATTCACTCAATCAAAAACAATCTACTGGTGTTCTCTACACTGATGAGGATGAAATTGATGCATCTGGAAATCACCTCAATCCTTATTTAAAGCCAGAATTTAATCTCGATGCATTATTGTCGTTTAATTATATAAAAAACTTATGTGTTATTCGCAAATCCTTAGGGGATAAAGTGAAGTGGTTTAGAAGTGGCTTTGATGGAGCGCACACTTATGATCTATTGCTTAGATTGTTGTCTTTTAATCCGCAGATTGAACGTATTCCGCAGGTACTATATCATAAAATGAAATTTAGCAGCCCTTCGGCAAAACTCAGCAATAAAGATTATCAAGACATTACTATTAAAGCCGCATTGCAAGATTATATTTTCCACAATGGCCTGCATGCGACCGTGCAACAAGGCCTGTTTGATTTTAGTTTTCACATCAAAAGACAAGTGCATGAAAATCAGACTGTAAGTATTATTATCCCTTTTAAAGATCAATTTTCTTTATTGAAAAATTGCATGGATAGTTTGTTGGCCATCACAAGTCATAGACATTATGAAGTCCTGCTTATTAACAACCAAAGCTCTGATTCAGATGTATTGGAATATGCAAAGCAATTGACTTGTGATTTCAAACATGTCCTTCTTTTTGATTTTGATGAAAGCTTCAACTTTTCACGGCTTAATAATATTGCGGCGAAAAAAGCAAGCGGGGAATTTTTGCTCTTTCTAAATAATGATACTAAAATAATCCACCATGACTGGTTGCAAGAAATGGTTTCCCATATTCAGCGAGAAAAAGTCGGTGCTGTTGGCGCAAAACTCTTGTACGCTGATGACACCATTCAACATTCTGGAATGGTAGCCAGTTCGAAATCCGTTATGCATTTAGGTCGCAATGAAAAAGATGGAGCTGTTGGCTATTTTCAGCGGGCTAATTATGTGCAAAATGTTTCTGTCTGCACAGGGGCTTGTTTGATGGTGAAAAAATCACTGTTTTTTGAAGTGGATGGATTTGATGAAGCCTTATTTCCTATCACTTTTAACGATGTGGACCTGTGTTTGAAAATAAGAAAAGCGGGTTATTTAATCGTTTATACTCCTTTTGCTAAACTTTATCACTACGAGTCAAAATCTCGTGGCTCTGATGCTGAACCTGAAAAACTCAAAAGGTATTTAGTAGAACAGCAGAGATACCGGCATAAATGGGCTGATTTTTTTGAAAACGGTGACCCGTATTACCACCCTAATTTTGTACATGTTTTTGAAGTGGTTTGTTTTGATGTTAATCTGGAAGAATATACATTAAGGGACACAGCTATCTAAAAAAGCAATAATTGAAGTATAAACAGGGTGATTTGGCAGTAATTCATGACTAAACCAAGGTGAAATCAAGCTCCACAGTCCAATAACAATAATAAATAAACCGACGCCATAACGTATTGATTTTGCTTGCAGCTTGTCCTGTCCCCATTGCACAACGCCAGCAGCGATAAACATCGAAGGCAAAGTTCCAAGCCCAAAGGCAAACATAAAGAGCGCTCCTTGAATATAATTTCCTGTTGTTGCTGCAGCAATGAGTACTCCGTAGAGCAGTCCGCAGGGTATCATGCCCCACAATAGACCTTTAGAAAAATGTGAAATGAGGGTGTTTTTTTGATTGATTTGTTGCAGTTTTGTTTTCGCTCTTTGCCACAAAAAATGACTTGAGAAATAATTTGGTAACTTGCTTTTATTAAACAGGACTTTAATGCCTAAAAAAATCAAGACAAGGCCTAACAACGATCTTAACCAAAATCCAATTTCGGCCACGGGTATCCTCAGAGCAAATCCTTGAATTAGACCTGCAAAGACTAGTCCTAAAAGGCTGTAGCTGCTTATTCTACCGAAATTTATAAGCAGAATCGTCCGTTTTGTTGGCTTGCTTCGGCAAAACAAAGCACACAAACCACCACACATCGCCAAACAATGAACGGATGAAAACAGTCCGATTAAAAAAGGTGTGATTAAATTCATTGCACTCTTAGAATTTACTCTTCTTCATCGTTTGGATTAAAGTCATCGTCATCCAATATAGAATAAGCAGGAGTGTCTAAGTCTTCAAATTGATTGTTTTTCACCGCCCAAAAAAAAGACCAAACAGCAAAAACAGCTAAGAGTAAGCTCATAATCACCAAGACAAAGACGATGCTCATGGGTTGAGTTCTTCTTTAATAGGGTGGTACACCGGAACGATGTATTTTCTTGCTTGCATACCAGCATCAAGCTCTTTTCCTTCCATGGCGTTAGCTATAAGTTTCATAGTAAGGGCAACGGCTCCACGGTTTTCTTCTACCAATTTTGCTGCTGCACATCCCATTTTTTTTCGTGTGTTGGGGTGTTCAATCAGTTCTTCCATGTATTTAACAATATCCTTGGAGTCTTTCACCAGTTTAGAACCTCCACAATTGTGTAACAGTTGTGTGATTTCAGCAAAATTATGCGTGTTTGGCCCCACCAATACAGGCAAATTAAAGACCGCTGCTTCTAAAACATTGTGGCCTCCAATATTGGCAATTGATCCGCCAACAAAGGCAATGTCAGATGCTGCATAAAACTCTAGCATTTCACCCATGGTATCAACTATAAACACATCAGCATCAATATCGTATAATCCGCATTTGCTTCGCAACTGAGTATTAAAACCTTTTTGAATACAGGCTTGAGCCGTAATTTGAAAGCGCTCTGGGTGTCTTGGGACTATTATAAGCAGTAGTTTGGGATATTTTTTCTTTAAATACTCATAAGCCTTTAATAATTCTTCTTCGTCTTCTTGGTGGGTGCTAGCAGCAATCCAAATCAAATGATTTTGCGCCACATGTTTATGTATGGCTTGTCCTTTTTTTACAATTTCATCTTCAATTATGATGTCAAATTTAAGACTACCAACCACATAGATTTTATCCGCATCACAGCCGAGTCGTATCATCCGATCTGCATCTGTTTTTGTCTGTGCGGCAACAAATTTTGTGTTGTTAACGGCCATGGTTGCTAAGGATTGAACCCATTTATAACCTTTGAGAGAAAGTTCTGATAAACGCGCATTTGCAACCACAATCGGAATGTTTCGTTTTTTGCAGAAGCGGAACAAATTGGGCCAGATTTCCGTTTCCATCACTACGGCTAAGTCTGGGTTGATTTTTTTAAGAAAGCGTTTTATAGCTCCAGGTAAATCATAAGGCAAATACAAATGGAAAACTTGATTTCCAAAGATTTGTTGCACCCGATCAGAACCCGTTGGGGTGACCGTCGTAATAACAAAATCATGGTCTTGGTAAGATTTCATCAAGGCCTTAATTAATGGAATTGCCGCATTGACCTCGCCCACTGAAACGGCATGGATTAAGATTGATTTGTTGAATTTTGGATTAGGGAAAACGCCAAAGCGCTCTCGCCATCGCCTAAAGTAAGCTGGCGCTTTTATACCTCTTGAGGCCAAACGAAAGAGCACAACAGGTGTTAAAAATGCGGTTGCCAAGGAATAAACGCGGCTTTTTATCTCTAAATTCAAAATTCAATTCACTACCGAATTATTTTAAGGGAATGAGCATCACGAATGGTACTTGGAGAACTTTCCAAGCCAAGGTCTGCATCAACATAAAATTGTATTTTATCACCAAATGCATTTTTTATGTCCTTAATTGAGTTTAAATTTTCTTGATTGGCTAGATTTGCACTGGTTGAGACCAAAGGAAAATTTATTCGATCACACACTTGTTTTACCACGGGATGCTTGCTAACACGCACAGCAATGGATGGAAAATCGCCACTAATCCAAGCTGGAACCTTTTTTGATTTTGGAAAGACCCAGGTAGCATGACCAGGCCATGTTTTTAAGGCGCGAGCCAAGTCGTCTTGTGAAACAGGTTGAATAAGCGGCAATATCTGTTCTATATGTGAAGCAATTAATATCAAGCCTTTGCTGACAGGGCGTTGTTTTAGAGCCAGTAATTGCATCACTGCTTGTTGGTTAAAAGGATCGCAACCCAAACCAAAAACTGACTCTGTTGGATAAGCAATCAGACCTCCTTGAACGACCGTTTCTCTTATTGAAGATAACTTCTTTTCATCTAACATGTGAGTTTAAGCTGTTTTTTTCTTGGTTTTCTTTTTGCTGGTTTTTTTAGCTGCTTTCTTTTTAGTTTTCTTTTTAAAGCGTGATTTTTTATCGGGTGTTTTGGCTAGAATTTCTATACAGTCTTCGTGACTTAGTGATTTTGGATCTGTGCCTTTAACAATTTTACCGTTCTTTTTACCGTCGGTAACATACGGTCCCCAACGGCCGTTTAGTATCTGGATTCCATCTTCAAAAGTATGAATTATTTTATTGGCATCGGCTATCTTCTTCTCTTTGATTATTTCTAAAGCTTGTTCAAGTGAAATATCATAGGGTGTTGCTGGAAAGTCTTTTTTGATAGAGACAAATTTATTGTCGTAACGCACATACGGGCCAAACCGACCAATGTTTGTACTGACTTTTTCACCTTCTTCTGTTTCACCCAAAGTTCTTGGTAATTTGAACAATTCCATGGCTTCTTCAAAGGTGATTTTATCGAGTTTTTGTCCAGGCAATAAGCCAGCAAACTGCGGCTTGTCTTCATCATCTCTATGACCAATTTGAACGAAGGATCCGTATTTTCCAACCCGTGCCGTCACCGGTTTTCCTGACTTTGCATCTGTTCCAAGGATGCGTTGGTATTGTGCTTCTTCGCGGCTGACCGACTCTTCTTTGTCGTCCAGAAGTTTCTTAAAAGGAACCCAAAAATGTTCAAGCAAGGGTATCCAGCGCTCTTCGCCACGAGAAACAGCATCCAGAGCATCTTCAAGGTTGGCGGTATAATCGTAATCCACGTATTTTTCAAAATGTTTTTGCAAGAAACGTGAAACAACTTTGCCTATGTCAGTTGGAGTAAAGCGTTTGCTTTCCAATTCTACATAATCGCGATTTAATAAAGTGCTAATAATTGAAGCATAGGTTGATGGACGCCCTATGCCATGTTCTTCTAGTGCTTTCACCAAGCTGGCTTCAGAGTAACGCGGAGGAGGTTCGGTAAAATGTTGTTTGCCCGTGATGTCTATGACTTTTGATGTGTCGCCTTCTTTTAGGCGAGGCAAATTGTTGCTGGTTTTTTTCTTTTGGTCATCCTTGCCTTCTTCGTAAACGGTTAAAAACCCTTTTTTGATTACAGTTGAACCTGTAGCTCTAAAATTGTGTCCCGAACCAAATCCGTAATCTGCTGAAACGGTTCCAATTAAAGCATCGGTCATCTGACAGGCCAATGAGCGTTTCCAAATCAAATCATACAAGCGCATTTGATCTCTGTCTAAATATTGAGCAACACTTTTAGGGGTTAATGTGGCATTGACTGGGCGAACGGCTTCATGCGCCTCTTGCGCATTTTTTGATTTGCCTTTGTAGTAATTGGGAGACTCAGGTACCAAATCTTTACCAAAGTTACTGGCAATTGTTTGACGAATATTTTGCAAGGCATCTTGGGACAACTGAATAGAATCCGTACGCATGTAGGTGATTAAACCTTGTGTTTCCCCTCCATCAATGGACATTCCTTCGTACAATTGTTGTGCAATTTGCATGGTTTTTCGGGTTGAAAACCCTAGTTTCCTAGCGGCCTCTTGTTGCAATGTTGAAGTGATAAAAGGCGGTGCAGGGCGACGCTTTCTTTGTTTTTCTGTCAGTTTTGTGACCGTCAGTGTATCGCCTGCCTGACTTTTGAGTTGTTTTAAAACTTCATCCACTTGGTCTTTGTTATTGAGATCAAATTTCTTCAGTTTTTGTCCATCGTAGTGCGTGAGGTTAGCGACAAATTCATAATTATCTTTGACCATGGGTGTCGAAACAGTCCAGTATTCCTGAGGATCAAAAGCATCTATTTCTTCTTCTCGGTTGACAATCATTCGCAAGGCTGGAGATTGAACCCGGCCAGCTGACAATCCTCGACGAACTTTTTTCCAAAGCAAGGGAGATAAATTAAAACCAACCAAATAGTCCAAGGCTCTTCGGGCTTGTTGTGCATCAACCAAGTCTGTTGACAACTCCCGAGGGTTAGCAACTGCTGCTTTTATCGCTGTCTTAGTTATTTCGCTAAAGACCACACGATAAACATTTTTGTTTTTGAGGATTTTTCTGTCTTTTAGTATTTCTGCGACATGCCAAGAGATGGCTTCTCCTTCTCTATCCAAATCGGTTGCTAGGTAGATGGTGTCGGCTTTTTTGGCTTCTCTGACTATTGCGTCTATGTGTTTTTTATTTCTTTCTACTTCCACATAAGTCATATGGAAATCATTCTCTGTATCAACCGCACCTGTTTTGGGTAGCAAATCTCTAATATGTCCATAGGAGGCTAAAACTTTGTAGTCTTTTCCAAGGTATTTTTCAATTGTTTTAGATTTTGCCGGTGATTCGACGATTAATAAATTTTTTGCCATAGTTTAGTTAATTTTGTCATTGTCTATGAGAGTTATCGCTGATATTCAGAAATATACTCTTCATTTTCATGTGATAGAGACCTAAGCTGAGTCTAAAGGCGAATATAATTAGCTCCAGGTAAGGCTTGTATTTTGTCTTCTAACTCCAGTATTAATAGAATGGATGATACCTCTTGTGTGCTCATTTTACTTTTAGCAATTATTTTGTCAATGGCGGTTGGCTCATACAAAATATGCTGCAATAAAGCATGGTGTTCATCATTCTGCTCACTAATATAAGGATTTCTGTCAGTTTTTACAGGTTTTTCTTCAAGTGAGAACAACTTTTCTTTAATTTGCAAAGACAAAGACTGAGCTAATGGGGTTAATTCTTCCAGTATTTCTTGGGCTGATTCCACTAATTTAGCCCCTTGTTTGATTAGCAAATGGCAACCTTTGGCCAAAGGTGAATGTATCGATCCAGGAATGGCCATCACTGGACGGTTGATTTCCATGGTTTGTCGTGCTGTTATTAACGTTCCGCTTTGAGTGCCTGCTTCAACCACCAGTGTTCCTAATGATAGGCCGCAAATAATCCTGTTTCGTCGAGGAAAATTGAAAGAATTGGGCCTGGTACCTGTTGGGAACTCAGAAATCAACACTCCATTTTCAGCAATGTCATGCGCCAAATCCTTGTGTTTGGCTGGATAAACCACATCCAACCCAGTCCCCATCACGGCAATCGTGGTGCCCTCGGCATCCAATGCTGCACGATGAGCCGTTCCATCCACGCCCAATGCCATTCCGCTGGTAATGCATAAATTTTTCTTAGCCAAGTCATAGCAAAAGGATCGGGTGTTTTTTAAACCAGCGGGGGTTGCGTTTCGGCTGCCGACAACAGCAAGTTGAGGCAATAACAAGCACTCTAGCTTTCCTGTGGCATAAAGCAGCGGTGGCGGCGAATCTGTTTGTTTCAATAAAGGAGGGTAAAGGTCGTCATCTAAGGCCAGCAAATGATTGTTATCCTTGTTGAGCCATCTTAGGTCGGATTCGATGGTTTTTAGATCTGGTGCTTTTAAAGAAGATTTAATACTGGCATTTAATAATAAATGCTCGGGATAGCTCGGTTGCTGAAATATTTTTTCAACTGACTCATAATAACTAAGGAGCTGTCTGATTTTGGCAACTCCTATTCCTTTGGTTCTGTTCAGCAATAACCAAGCTTGGTGGTAATCCATTGTCTGTTTCTCCTTTTTTACTAAATGGGTCTTAACTTAACTACTTCAGAGATTTTTGCGCCTGTCCGAGAAAGAAGTAATAAACTTGCCTCCTAATTTGTTTAAGGAGCTCTAACGTAATCAAATAATTTAACTGGACGGTTGCCTTCTACAATTAATGCATACGAAATATGATCAAAGGCTTTAAAGACCATAATATTGGCTAAAAACTCTTCGGGCAATGTAACACTGGCTTTTGAAGGCCTTAAAAATGTTTTTAGGTCATTTTTGGGATGCATGACTTCATCACGAATTTTACGTTCGGGCCTGTTGACATCAAAGACATCGCCAACACTTACGCCATCTTTCAACCCTCTACTAATAGCGACAACTTGAAATTTTCCACTTCGGAAAATCGCGTTATTAAGAGCAACTATTCGGATGTTTGTATCGTCTATTGTCGCTGCTTTGGGTTGAAAATATGCATTAAAATTATCTTCGTTGAGCGGAACTATTAAATCACCCTTATCTATTTCTAAAATATTGCCTTTGACTCTCATGGTGGTAATATCATCGGTTCCAACACGTGTGACAACACCCACACCAATGTCTGCTACTTCATAACCCAATACATTGACATTATCCCAATAGGTGCGATCAATATAATTTTTCCAGAACCGGGTCATAATAGCCCCTCCTGTACTTCTGCTTGTTTTTTTCCACTGAAGTGATTCTGTTTTTCTGTCCTTATAAGACGAACGTCCCCACGGATAATGTACAGGCACATCACGGTAAATAACCGTTGGACGGACAATAGCAAAGGTGTCCCCTTGTCTTGCTTTGAGGTTTCTTACATACAGTAAATTGGGTTTCGACCCTATAAGGTGACCTTCTTCAATTGACACAACGTAAGGCGCATTGTTAACTTTTTCTTCGCTTAGTATTCTTAGTTTCCTCAAAAAGGGTTTTATATCTTTTAATGGAATCGTGGTGATGGCCTCATTGTGACTAATCGTTCTTCCCTCTGGGGAGAGTTTAATGGTTGGATGACTGCGGTCTGCTCTTTCAACTTGCAGTGTAGGTTTACCATCCAAATATATCAGAGAGATGATGTCGCCTGGGTAGATTAAATGAGGATTTTCAATTTGTGGGTTGGCATGCCAGACTTCTGGCCAGACCCAAGGAGACTTTAAAAACCGAGCGGAAATATCCCACAAAGTATCGCCCTTTTGTACCGTATAGGTATCTGGGTGACTTGGATTCAATTCAATTTCTGCATTGAGATTAGAATTGAATAAAAATAACGCAATTAAAAGTAAATGTAGTTTTTTAAGCATTTCCGACAAATCCTTGATTTCATTAGTGTTTAGTTTAGCCATTTTATCCGTCAAGATAAACTAAAAAATGTGATTCATGTGGCATTTTTAAGAAAAAAGGCTGTTTTTTACTCTCTCTCATGCAAATATTTTTCCCTTGTCTTTCTTCATTTCTGCCCAATATAGTGCCTGTAGGATACAATAGTGATGCATTTTAATACAAATTGATTGCAAAATCTGTTCGTAATTTGCTATTTATCGTGTGAAAATAGACTCTTTCGCTGCCTTAAAGGCACTTATAAAATTTATACATTACTGAACTATGGCTTTATTAACTATATTAACTCTTCCTGATAAGCGTCTTAAAACTACTGCCAAACCTGTAATGGTTTTTGATGATGCTCTAAAAAAATTGGTCGCAGACATGTTAGAAACAATGTATGCTGCACCTGGCGTAGGTTTGGCGGCCACACAAGTTGATGTACACCAACAAGTGGTGGTCATCGATGTTTCTGAAGATAAAAACCAGCCTTTGTGTTTAATTAATCCAAAAATCACACAGCGAGAAGGCCATCAAGTTCACGAAGAAGGCTGTTTGTCTGTCCCCAATATTTATGCTAAAGTTAAAAGAGCAAGTCAGATTGAAGTGGAAGCTCAAGACACTGAGGGTCAAGCCATTAAACTGCAAGCCGATGAATTTTTAGCCATTTGTATTCAACACGAATTGGATCATTTAAAAGGCATCGTCTTTTTAGATCACCTTTCTCCCATTAAACGTAAAATGGCTTTAAAGAAGTTAGCCAAGGAGATGCAAGACCATGATTGAACTCTACACAGCAGCCACTCCTAATGGCTGGAAAGTCTCTATTTTATTGGAAGAATTGGCTGTTGATTATGTTGTTATTCCTGTGGCTTTAATGCAAGAAGAACAAAAAAAGCCCGATTTTTTAAAACTCAATCCTAACGGTAAAATTCCTGTTATTCGAGACACCGAAAATGGCAGAGTTATCTTTGAAAGCGGTGCTATTCTCATGTATTTGGCCGAAAAGTACGGCCTTTTTTTTGGTGCTGATGAACAACAAAAGTATCAAATTATTCAATGGCTCATGTTTCAAGTCGGTGGTATTGGCCCGATGATGGGGCAAGCCAACGTTTTTTTTCGCTATTTCCCAGAGAAACTTCCGGCGGTGATCAAGCGCTATCATTTGGAAGTCAAGCGCTTGTTTTCTGTGTTGGATGGAGAACTTGAAAACAGAGATTATCTGGTCGGTGAATATTCTATTGCTGATATTGCTAACTGGAGCTGGGTACATATCGCTTATTGGGCGGGTGTTGAGCTCAAAGAATTTAAGCACCTCAGCAAATGGGTGGATCAAATCGCACAAAGAAAAGCCGTACAAAAAGGCATCAATGTTCCTGCTAAACTTGATGAGGAAGCCATTAAAAAAGCGGGTCAGAAACTTATAAAACAGTAACGTTTTTGTAGTTCCCAAATCCCGATATAGAAATTGGGATTCTAATATGCTTTTTCAATAATCAAATTCAGCAACAACAGGCGTGTGATCGGAAGGGCGTTGCCATTTTCGTGGTTCTTTGTCAATATAAGCAGACGTTAACATTTCCGACATGGTTTCGTTGGTAAGAATAAGATCTATTCTTAAACCTAAGTTTCGCTGAAAGCCTGCCATACGGTAATCCCACCAAGAAAAATGTCCTGCACCATCATGTAACAAACGAAAACTGTCATCAAAACCAAGCTCAAGAATGTTTTCTAAGTGGCGACGCTCTTCGTCGGTACACAGGATTTTATCTTTCCAATACAAGGGATCATAGACGTCTCGCTCATCTGGTGCAATATTGAAGTCCCCCAAGACTACCACGTTTTCGTATTCCTGACTTTGTTGTTCGATAAAGGCTGTGACCTGTTGCAACCAGTGCATTTTGTATTTGAATTTTTCTGATTGGGGTTCTGAACCATTCACCACATAAAGATTGATAACACGAATGCCCTCAATGGTTGCTGCTAAAATTCGCCTTTGTGGATCCTCTAGCCCCTCAATATCGGTAATAACATCGCAAGCTTCAGATTTACTGATTATCGCCACGCCATTGTAAGTGGGTTGTCCTGAATAAATTACCTGCCATCCTTGGTCTATAATTTGTTGTTTAGGAAAGTTTTCGTCAGTCAGTTTGGTTTCTTGAATGGCAAGAATATCGGGCTGCTGCTGTTTTGACCACTTTAAAACATGATCAAGACGAACTTTTAAGGAGTTCACATTCCAACTGACAATTTTCATAAGAGTTTTTATTGATAAAAGTACAAGTGCGAACTTTATCACAGTTTTTTGTCATAAGAAATATAATATAGTGTCCATAAAGCCAAGATTATTAGTCCCCAAATCCCGATATAGAAAATCACAATGAGAGCACAAGCCCTTAATGCGCCTAAGAAATTCTCAAAAAGCTTCATCACCAATGAGGTGTATTTAGTTTTTGTGAATTCCTTATGCACATCAATTACTTGCACTCTAAATTGCGATTCTATATCGGGATTTGGGAAGTCACTATTCAGCGACGCTGTGTTTATTCATTTTATTTAGTCCTTATAAACATATCTCGGCATAGTTATTGAATACGTTTTTTTTTAAAATAATCGTATTCAATTGTTCTAAACTATTACACTATTATTAAACTACAACGGTTACAACCATGAAAACATTTGCTGTACATTGTCTAAGCCGCATGGGATTTGGGCATAAAATTACTAACAGCAGCAGTGATATTGCTGATTTTGAAGCTCTCGGAAACACAGATGACGAGCGCTTAACAGCTTATCTTGCCCAACAACTTAACTGGCAAAGTATTGACGACTCTGCTTTTGATACTATGGTTAGCAATGCTGGTTATCAAACTCTAAACAAGCCTTTGGTTCAAATGTGGCAGGATCACCATGTCAACTCTGGGGCAACAGGGTTTAATCGAGATGCTCCTGCTGAAGAAATGGAACGATTAGTGCTTGCCAGAGCGGTGTATAGCAAGCGTCAATTATTAGAAATTCTGGCTGATTTTTGGCACAATCACTTTAATGTGTATTCCCGTGATTACTACGCGCAGTCAACAATGACATCATGGGACAGAGATGTTATTCGCCCACCCATTGCCGGCCACCCAAGACCCATAGATAAGCCCAACGGACATTTGTTAGGGAATTTTCGAGAAATGTTAGAGCTTTCTTCACAACATGTGGCCATGAGTCATTTTTTAGACAATTACATCAACAATGTTGCAGGGCCTAATGAAAATTTCGCACGAGAAGTTATTGAGCTACACACCCTAGGAGCTGAAAATTATGTCAGTTTAGGCGACCCAAACTCCATCCCAAAGACGGAGCTTTCCTTTCCTTGGGGCAATGCCATGATTGCCGACCAATATGTTGATGATGATGTTTATGCTGCCATGCGTATGTTGACTGGCTGGAAAATTAAAGACAGCAGTACATCTGCATCTTCAAACATGCAAGACACGGGCGAACCTTTTTACTTCGAAGACTGGCATGATAAGTTTGAAAAAACTATTTTAGCTTACCATTGGGGTAATTTTGAGAGTGACCCTGATGACATTTTACGCTTTTTTGATATTCTCGCCTATCATCCAGGAACATCACGGCATATAGCTGGGAAACTATGCAGGCGCTTTGTTAGCGAAACCCCGCCTCAGAGCTTGATTGACGCTGTTGCAGACACTTTTTATCAAAACCGATATTCACCCGACCAACTCAAACTCACGTATGAAACTTTGTTTTTGTCAGCTGAGTTCAAAGATGTTGCCAATTATGATAGCAAGCTCAAACGGCCTCTTGAATTGGTCGCTGGAGCCATGCGAGCTTGTGGCTCTGATTTTATGCCCAAACAATCGGATTCGGATACAAATACAATCGTCACGTATTTTATGCAACGGGCAGGGCAAAGACCTTTTACTTGGCCTCACCCTGATGGTTTTCCTGATGAAAAAGAACGCTGGTCAGGTGGAACCGTATTGGTTTATATGATGCGTTTTTATGATTGGATGTTAGATAAAAATTACAATACTGCTGATAGAATTGTACCTATGATGGACATCACTTTGAATGCTCCCTTAGCTGAGTTGCCCACTCATTCACCCAATGATCTCACCACTTTTTGGCTGAACCGTATTATCGGCTATGAGCCCAATGGCGGCTGGCTTGGGTCAGAATTGCATACTAAGCTGCGTGATTTTATGCGTCAAAATGCAAGTGACCCGCAACAATGGCCCGCAGATGTGCCTTTTCCTGACATTACCACGCTGTCAAGCCCTTATATTTATGAACGTATTAGAGGCCTAGTTAAGCTTATCCTTACCACTCCAGAATTTATGTACAGGTAATATTATGATCACTCGAAGAAATTTTTTAAAAGGAAGCACTGCTTTTTTTACACTTGCTGGCACAGGCATAACTTTAGCTATAAACAACCGTATAAAAGCGGCCAATTTAAGCAATGAAAAAACACTGGTTCACCTGTTTTTTAGAGGTGGTATGGATGCCATTAATTTTTTAATTCCTCGCACAGGGGTGAACCGATCTGAATACGAATCCAAGCGCCCTAATATCCAAGTGCCTCTTACAGAAATCTTGAACCTTAATAACGATTTTGGTATTCCTTCTACTTGTAGCGAACTGCAATTATTGTACCAACAAGGTAAAATGGCCATGATTCATGCTGTTGGTATGCCCGATGGACTTGGTTCGCGCAGCCACTTTGAATCCACAGCCATGTACGAATATGGTACTCCTGGTGATGCAACCAATAACGATGGTTGGTTAGCCAGGCATGTCAATTCAACCCCTGGTATCAATAGCTCTGCCGTTATTCCATCCATGTCCCCAGGTAATCCACCTGTAAGCCAGCAAGGGGATTTTGGTGTGCTTTCGGTTGATGACCCTAGTAATTTTCATCCAAACCCAGGACGGTATGCCGAAGAACATCTAGCAACTCTTGGTGATATTTATTCGGGTACTGATCTGTTAGACAATGCCATGCAAGCCACTATTGATAATATTAATATCATAACCGGGCTTAATTTGGATATTCCTGACAGCTACCCCAATGAATCTCTCGCTCAAGATTTGGGTCTTATTGCCCAAGTCATTAAATCCGACCTCGGCCTACAAGTTGCCACATTGGATTTTGGTGGCTGGGATACTCATGAAAATGCAGGCAACCAAGGCACAGGATATTATGTGGATAGGTTAGGTACTATTTCACGAGCCGTGGGAGCTTTTTTTGATGATTTAACGGCCGCAGGAAAGGATCAAAATGTTGTCCTTACCACACAAACTGATTTTGGCAGGCGTGTGCGTGAAAATGGCAACAATGGCATGGATCATGGCACCGCCCAAACTATGATGGTGGTTGGTGGTTCTATTAATGGTGGACAAGTTTTAGGTAGTTTTCCTGGAATCGCTAACGCTGACTTGTATTTGAATACTGATTTGAAGATGACTACTGATTTTCGCCAACCTTTAAGCGATGTTATTCGAAACTTTTTAGGCAATCCAAATATCGATGTTGTTTTTCCTGGATATACTGGCAGTCAAAGTATTGGACTTTTTCCACCTGATGAGATTTTTGCTAATGGCTTTGATTGATTTTTTGTGACTATTCAGTGCAGTACCCAATTTCCGATATAGAAACCGCACAAGGAAACTAATAAGTGATTTTTTTGTCCTATGTTTCATGAAAAAAAATACTCTTATTCTCATCTTCTTTTTTACTGTTCAATCGGTTTCGGCTCAACAAAGTTTAGCCGAGGCCGCAAAAGAGCGTCTTAATCATACTGTTATTTACAATGGTTCTTATCAATCAATTGCTTATCCTAATGGGGATGTTGCTGACTCTATCGGTGTCTGCAGCGATGTTGTGATTCGAAGTTACCGCACTATTAATATCGATTTACAAAAATTAGTACACGAAGACATGCAGAACAACTTTGAGGATTACCCTTCAATTTGGGGACTGACAAAACCAGACAGCAACATAGATCATCGCAGAGTTCCTAATTTAGAAACCTTTTTTAAAAGAAAGGGGAAATCGCTTATTATTAGCAACAATGCATCAGATTATAAACCTGGAGATATTGTGTCGTGGAGATTGGACAATAACTTGCCCCATATCGGTATTGTTAGTTCCTTCACATCTGAAAAAGACCCCAACCGCTATAAAATTATACACAATATTGGCTGGGGACCTAAACTTGATGACATGCTGTTTGATTATAAAATTGTCGGGCACTTTAGGTATTAACCCAAACTTTTGTGCGATTTCGATAAAACCCCTAAAAAAACAATTTAACAACGACCTTTGCTCGACTCTTAAATTCATTTGACCGAAATCTGACAAAAAATCAAAGAGTTATATTTTTATGGAATTCCTGTCCCACCTCTCCGTCAGAAGTTAAAGTTTGGTTGCAAGGTTTGCAGTAGATGGCAAAAAAATAAGGCGATTATTTAACGTTTTGTGTTGGCTTATTTTGAAACAGTAAAAAACTCGTTGAGTGTCTGGGTTTCGAATAAAGTGTGTTTTATAGATTTTGTTGAAGATCGAGGATCTCAGTTTGCCATAGTTTTCTACAACTAAATTTTGTACCATAAGTGATTTTAGTGGAACAAACATGACAACAGCAAGGAGCCAACTTATTTCAATTGATGATACACCGTATTATCACGTCATCACTCGTTGTGTCCGCAGGGCTTTTTTAGCAGGCTATGACAAACCAACAAAAACCTCATTTGAACACCGACGACAATGGATTGTTAATAGAATGCTTGAATTATCCGATATATTCTCTATCGGCATTTGCTCATACTCCGTCATGAGCAATCATTACCATATTGTCCTCAAAGTTTCTGACAACAATCTTTGGTCGGTCACACAAACACTAAAGACAAGGACCAATTTTAATGGATGTCATCATGAAAGATTTAAATCAGCCAATTTTTTAAGTCCTTAATCGCGCTTGTATCAAATCCAGGGCTAATTACAAATTTATATTTTTCAGTTTTTGTTTTTAAGAGCAAAACGGGTGACTGAGTATTTTCTTGATAGCTATCATCTGTAGCCTCCATAAATTCAAGCACTTTCAGTGATATAACTTCGTTTTTATTAATGACTAAGTTTCCTGAAGTTTCATTAATAATTTCGTTTATGTCCCTATTTTCATACCGTTTAAACCACTGTGTATAGGCTAACATTCTATCTGTCATTGAAGCAAAAAAACCTGTTTTGTTTTTTTTGTTTTCTTCTATGACTTGTTTTACATCATTGATTTGTTGTTTGTATAATTCCTTTGAGAACAGTGCAAAGACCATTCGCTGTGGCGTAAGCACCAAAGTATAGTGATCTCGCTTAAGGCTAAACAGACCTTTCTTTTTAGACAGGTTGGGTAACACTGTTGTGATTGTTTCATGTGTCTTATTCATGATGATTCTCCAATAGTTGATTAATGCCAAGCAGTATGAAAAAGCCGATTGATAGTATTTCAATAACTAGTGCATAATAAGCACCAGAACGAGCTAAACTAACTTCACTGTGCAAATAGGCGCCTACTACCGCTATAATTGGTAGTATTGCCAGAGATGCAGATGAAATCTTTTTTTTTAGCCCTTTTGAATACAAAGATAAAAAAGCCATAAGCATGGTTGCGATTGTTAATAACCCTACATAGTGAATGGGCAAACGCACGAATAAGAAACCACCACATATGATAACCAGTACACTTAACAATAATTTCCTTGCAAAAGACATTTCATCTGTCTGTTTTGGCTTACTCTTTTGTGATTGTGCTTGAATTTTATTGCTAATTGTTTTTTTAATAGATTCAAACTGTTCTTTTTTACAAACCACTTGCATAACTGTTCGCCATTTGTTTTTTAATTGTATTTCTGAATAATTTGCTCGTACCTCAATACAATCTACATTCTTCCATTTGACAGCAATATACTGTCTTGATTGCGCCATTAAACTAGCACCAGCCGCAGTAAAACCTGCGCTTTTACCCGATGCAATACCCAATAATGACAGCAGACTAAAAGAGTTTTTATTCTCTCTTAATGTGTATTGCTCAATAAATTCATCATTTATAACATAGCTTGTTGGAATGCCTCCTGCATACATAATAATCAACACAAGGCTAAATACTATAAAAATACCGCCGCCGATAATAAGTGCCGTTAACACTGAGGACGGAATGGCATCCCACTGGTATTGGAACAAATTGGCAAACAACAGCAAAACCAGCATAAAGGCAAAGACTACGAAAGCTACCATCAATAATTGGAACCAAACTAATGGGTTTTTTAGTACTGGAATGTTTATATTCCAGATGGTGGGTTTGTCGATATTTGAATTATTCATTATTTATCCTTGTTCAAGCTTAAAGCCTCTTGATTTTTTAATAAACTCTTCTCTGCATTGTTTTTTTCTGGCTTCAATGAATTCTTTGCAGCCCTTTTCCTGAAGCGGTTTTCTGTAATTTGTAATAATATTCTTGTAGAGGTTTAGTTCATTAAACTGAAGCAGTCTTTCAGATTTTTCTTCTTCATATCGCTTTTTAATTTCTTTTTGACTTTTTTCAAACTTAACCAACATTTTTCGTATTTCAAGTGGGTTAGCGTCAAACCCTTGTTCATGTTGATAGGTTTCTACTTTTTGTTCCAGTAATGCCGTACTATATTCTAACTGAGATATATATCGATCATCACTGCTATCTATTTCACCTTTAAGAATGGCTATTTTATTTTTTAAAATCTGCTCATAGGAATCAAGGCTTTCTTTGTCCATTTCTTTGCTGTCTTCAAATAATTTAAAGGCTTCCTTGTAGTGGTCACTGATTTTCTTTTCATTATAAACTCTAGTCATCAAATCTATTGTGCTGTTGATATTCATTAAATTGCTAAGCACTGGCAGGTATTTTCCTGCTAATTTTGTCAATTGATTTTTAATTGGAAGAACTTTAATACTCATGTCTGAAATATCTGCGCTATTAGTGGGCAAAGCCCAAATCAACAAGCCTTCCAATGCGGCTTTAGCATTACTGGTTGCTTTTTCACTGTTGAGATATAAGGACACGGCAATAGCTTCTTCACACATGTTTTCAGAACTTTCAGAAATATCGATGGCCCTTTTTGTGACATTGATTTTAAATAAGCTTTGAATGTCTTGAATATTCTTAGAATCCATTGATGGCAAACAAGATTTTTTGAATTTAAGCGTTCTGTCAAAAAGGTTTCTGGCAAGTTCATCTTGATTAAATTTTTTGCTTGTGTTGACATGTTTATCAAAAACTTGAAAAATATTTCCTCCATTTTTTAATGGATATTGTTTTGCACACGATATCCACGTTTCACCTTTTTTTGGCAAATCTTTATGCACGCATCCCCAGTTACCACCCTTGCATGGATCTGCGGTATCACAGTGCTTATTTGGGGCTGGGCTGTATTTTAAACTGCTACCTGTGATGCCTTGAGCAGTACAGAGGCATTGGTAAAAACCAGCATCAATTTCTATGCCGTATTTGTTGGCCAGTTTTTTAAATCTATTGTGCCCTAAAACAGCAACCTGTTTCATGGTTTCAACCCTGTTCTCTAAATTATCTAGAATTGTAGATATATTGTGGTCTCCAGTAAAACTGTTTTCAATGACTTTATTTGCATTGCGTAAGCGCTCATCAAGTGCTCTACGAGCTAAAGCCTTATCTATTCCATATTTTTCAAATTCAGCAATTTTCTGTTCTTGATATTCTTTCGTTTTCCACTTTTCGACCAATTTCTTAAATTTATAGGCTTGTATTAATGAAAAAGGCGTGTTGTCTTCTGTAAATGGAAACTTTATGTCTGATTTCATCGCAACTTCAGTCCACGTTTCTGTCACTGCAGAAAAGCTTATGGCGCACAATAATACAGTTAAAATTTTGGATTTTAAACTATTTTTCATTGTCTTCTCCTTCAAGAATTGAGGCATTGGGGTGAGGAAGATCGTTGGCTAAATCTTGAATGAATGCAGCGGGATCAAAATCTTCTTTATCTATATATTGCCACCTTTCTACTGATTTTATTTTATGATGTGGTTGCCATTGCCCTGTTATTTCTGTTACTTGAAATTCTGCATTTGTTGTTTTATGACGGTAATCATGAGCCATAACATACAAATACATGTGTTTGTATGAACCAGCATTTAAACGCAGTGCTTTACCATTGTTGAGCTCAGCTTGAATGAACTTATCCCCATAAATTATATTTACTTTGCCATCCCATTGAGACTCAAGCCAGTCACTAGATACTGTCTTTTGAAGGATTCCTGAACAGTTTAAATTTAATTTATTGGTATTATTCTCTGTTTGACTTAAACTAAGTTCACAAAAGTCCCAATTGCGCCGATTAGATTGGCTTGACCATATGATTCTAAAGTTTTTAGTTTCTTTAGGCTTGAATTGAGCAGTGAGTTTGAAGTCAGCAATTTCTATCCTTTCGTCCAAATTAATAATTTGATCTTTATGGTTTATTGAACATTCTGAAATGGGTGAATCTTTTTCCAAGTCTTTTACGGTAAAACCAGCATCTGTGAATTCACAGCTAAAGGTTGAATTTTCACTTGATTCCCAGCGAGTGATATCCCAATTGATTGTGTTTTGTTTGTTGAGAAACTCTTTGATTGGCAAGGGTTTAACACTCTCATTGCCTTGTTTAGATTTAATAGGAACTAATTTTAAATTATCTAGTGTAATCTTTTTTAATGCCATTTTAACAGGCTTGTTAGGAAGCTCCGGAAAGCTATATACATAGATATCATAGCCAGAATTAGCGGTAATGTTCTTCCACTCTTGTAAATGTTCAGGAACTTTGTCACCAGATAGATGAATCCCTTGAGGTGAAATAGTGAACTTAATTTGCTCAGGCGCTATTGCATCTAATTCTTTCTCAAATAGTGGTGTAAACTTTGAATTCCAGTTGTCTATCAAAGTTAAGCTATTACTGATATATATTTGAATAACAGCCTTATTAGTCTTTGTGTTTTTAAACCATTTGACGGTAAAGTTTTCACCATTATTAGCAAGAACAATGGCAAATCCTGTTGTTTTTTCAGGTATAAAATCAAAGATTATTTCTCTTTTTGATGCGTTTCCAAACTCATCAAGCCAAATAATTGGTTGGGTTGATTGGATACCAATGTTGGCATAATCTTTGTCGATTGGAACAGAAACCTCTAAGCTACCATTTTTTAATTTAGCCACTTTATCAAATTCAACCTTACCTTTTAAATAAGGTTTCCAAAGATGTCCCATTAAATGACCATCAAATAAAATAGCAGCCCCGAGTTGATTGGAAATAACAGTTGGATCAACTTCTTTGTTATATTTTATGACTTGCATTTTTATGGTTTTCAGCACCAATTTAGCTTGAAGATTGCTCTCTTTTGCGTGGGTTAATACACTTATTTTGTATCCTTCTGGATAAATTGAAGCGTATTTATTCATTAATGCTTGCAACAAAATAGTGTTGTTTATATCCGTCACCATAACAATTTTGTCCGAACGGATAATGATATTAAGCTGTTTAATTTGTGAAATATCCACACTTGTTTTCATCAACTCTTGTTTTTGAATCATCAAGGAGAGGGTATATGTGTCATCCTTATTTTTGTTTGCTTGCAATCGAATGAGATGAGAGCGCCATTCTAAATTTCCATCCCAATTTGACGGTATTATGGCATAAACAAAATCCGTTGAATTTTCAGGCTCAACCACAAAACTTAGCTTAATTGCTGTATTCTCACTTTCATTGGGAATTTTAAATAGCATCTGTGCAGATCGTAGGCCTGTTTTACCCCAAGAATTTCCTTCTGGCACATTAACAAGCAATGTCTTATCTTGAATTTTAGCAAATTTTTTAAAATCTCCACCAGCCGCTGACAACCCAAGCCATTGATCCGATAATTCTCCATCAAATAAGATGGTAGTTTCACTCTCATTGGGTTCAGCTTCAACATCTGAATGAAATAATAAAAATATACCAGCAAATATTACGTAAAGTAAAAATACAAATTTTTCCTTTGTAAATAACAACATAATGACAACCCCGCAATGTAATTGATACTCTTTTCTTTTGTATCATTATATCATTTTTGCTCTATTTTAACTGTTCTCAAGAACGCTAATACCGTACACAAGAACACTTACACAAAACTAAATTGATAGATGTCAAATAATTCCATATAAAATTGTTATAAACCCAAATACAGATTCAACTCTGCATAATTTCAACCGACTTTTTAATGCTCCATTCTTATATACAATTGTTACTGAAAAGCGGATATAATTTTAAGGCATAATAAACCTATCTCCTAAATTGGGATAAATAAAAAGGGCTTGTACTCTCATTATGTTTTCTATATCGGGATTTGGGTATAGCTATTTTCAGATTCAATTTATATTGGAACTATCTATTTATTCAGGCTCATCTCATATTGGACAAAGCTGACATTGGACATTGTTTCTTACTTCTTGTATTATTATGTGCTTTATACTTAAGTTTCAAGATTTAAAAAAAGATTGAGTTAAATAGATTTGAAGGTTCAGTGCCTAATGTACTGATACTAAAACACATAGGGCGAAATTAAAAAATGAATAAAATTCTAGTATTACTGGCACTGATAATTGTAAATATAACAAGTGCGCAAACACCGGTTGGTTCTGAATTTACTTATCAAGGAAGCCTTGATGTAAATAACACACCAGCAAACGGTGTGTTTGATTTTACATTCAAAATTTTTGACAGTACAACATCAGGCAATCAAATTGGCAGTGATTTCATTGCCGATGATTTAATGGTTATTGATGGATTTTTTACTGCCGTGATTGACTTTAACACGACTGCATTTGTTGGAAATAAAGTCTGGATGGAAATTTATGTGAGAAATGGCGCTGAATCGGGTGCATTTCAGCAATTATTGCCCAGACAACAAATTACATCAACACCCTATGCTATTCACGCACAATTTGTGAGTGCCGGTGCAGTTTCAAGTATAGAAATTCAAAATGGCTCGATTGCAAATGTTGACCTAGCAAACAACAGTGTTAACGCTGATAAAATTGCATCAGGTTCAGTGAGTTCAGATGAAATAGGTAGTAATGCTGTAGGCACTGCTGAAATCATCAGTACTCAAGTGCAACGCCGCATTGGCAATACATGTGCCTCTGGATCTTATATTAACACTGTTAATGAAGATGGAACAGTCGTTTGCGAGGTTGATGATTCTGGAATTTCCAATGTGACTAGTGCAGATATTGTTGATGGAACTGTTGCAACTATTGACCTAGCAAATAACAGTGTTACTGCTGATAAAATTGCTACAAGTTCAGTAGGCTCAGATGAAATCAGTAGTAATGCTGTTGGTACAACAGAAATTATCAGCTCACAAGTACAAAGACGCGTGAGTGCTACTTGCTCTGAAGCATATTATCTCAATGGCATCAATGAAGATGGCAGTATTATATGTAAACGTTTACCAGCTGGTTTTGCTTTTACAATTGACTCAGCGAGTTATGTTGGAGAATACACAAGCCTTGCCATAGGCGCTGATAATAATCCAGTTATTAGCTATCATGATGTGTCCAATGGCGATTTAAAAGTCGTCAAATGCAGCAATGCTATCTGTGGCAGTTTTAATCCACCTGTGACTTTAGATGCAATGGGAATTGTTGGAGAATATACAAGCCTAGCCATAGGGGCTGATAATAATCCAGTTATTAGCTATCATGATGTGACCAATGGCGATTTAAAAGTCGTCAAATGCAGCACTGCTAGCTGTAGCAGTTTTAATCCACCTGTGACTTTAGATACAACAGGGATTGTTGGATGGTATACAAGCCTTGCCATAGGGGCAGATGATAATCCAATTATTAGTTATTTTGATCTTACCAATGCCAATTTGAAAGTAGTGCAATGTAGCAATGCCAGCTGTAGCAGTTTTAATTCACCTGTTACTTTAGATGCAACAGGTGATGTTGGAAGATACACAAGCCTTGCCATAGGGGCTGATAATAATCCCATTATTAGTTATTATGATAGTAGCATTGGCGATTTAAAAGTAGTGCAATGCAGCACTGCCAGCTGCAGCAGTTCAAATACTCCTCTAACTCTAGATCAAACGGGAGTTGTTGGACAAGACACAAGCCTTGCAATAGGTGCCGATGATAATCCAATTATTAGCTATTTTGATACAAGCAATAGCGCTTTAAAAGTCGTCAAATGCACCAATGCCAGTTGTGGTAGTTTTAATCCACCTGTGACTTTAGATGAAACGGGTAATGTAGGAAAATACACAAGCCTTGCCATTGGGGCTGATAATAATCCTGTGATTAGCTATCAAGACGGGGCTAATTTCAATTTAAAAGTCGTCAAATGCAGCAATGCGTCTTGTAGCCGTTTTAATCCACCCGTGATATTAGATTCAGTGGGTAATGTTGGAAAACACACAAGCGTTGCCATAGGGGCTGATGATAATCCTGTGATTAGCCACTTTGATACAACAAATGGTGATTTAAAAGTCTATAGTTGTGGAGATACTGAATGCCGTCGTTAATAAACAGAAGAGTTGTTTGTTTGAGATTGTTAGGGTTGTTACTTGTTTTGTGCTCTGGTTTGGCTCTTGCCCAATCAGGTGGAAATTTTGAAATCAAAAAATCAACCATTGATGGCGGTGGCGGACTATCAACTGGAGGTATCTTTTCTTTAAATGGCACAGTAGGCCAAGTAGAGGCTGTTGATAAGGTTACTGGCGGTGTTTTTTCATTAACAGGCGGCTTTTGGGCACAAGCTTCAGTAAACAACGATATTATTTTTAAAAATAGCTTTGAGCAATAAACAAAAAAACAAACAACAAAAATCTAAAAAGGAAGGATAGACGTACAATAAAAACATAATTCTGCTTATTTTTAGTCAGGTTTCGCTCAAACGATTCTAACAATCTAACAAAATCCATCGAAAAATTGATTTTTTATAGATTTTAGCGAAATATCTTAGATATCACCTCATTGCAAGCATAGCAAAGCATCAGCTAAATACTGGTGCCTTGATATGGTTTTAATGAATTAAAAATATATAAATATATTAATATATAGGACACACACCACCAAAGTCAATTACCTACAAGAAAAAAGACTTTTACCTACATATTTTACAATTCTAATTTAGTAAAATAGTCCTTTTAATGGAGAAAATCATGACATATGCACGGAAATACCAAATATCTTTGGAAGATACACCTTTTTATCATGTGATGACAAGATGTGTTCGAAGAGCCTTTTTATGCGGAAAAGACCAGTACACTGGAAAGTGCTACGACCATCGAAGAGAGTTGATTTCAAATAGGATAAAAGAACTTGCAAAAGTATTCAATGTTGACATTTGTTCTTACGCTATTATGAGCAATCATTACCACATTGTTTTGAAGGTCAATTCAACAGAAAACTGGTGTGAGAAACAAGTCTTAACTTATTGGTCTAGCTTATGCAAGCCGATATTACTTTGTCAAAAATATTTAGCTGGTGCAGAACTTTCAAAGGCTGAACTGGATATGGTTTTTATAAAAACGGATGAGTACAGAAAAAGGCTTATGAGTATAAGTTGGTTTATGAAGTTGCTGAACGAATTTATCGCCAGATCATCAAACATCGAAGATGAGG
>Ga0316206_1000164_pt1 | contig 127965 bp, 118 predicted proteins | sample 6monthpyrite_MG_FD_204942 | JGI IMG/M metagenome (GOLD analysis project Ga0316206, IMG submission 204942) | Microbial mat bacterial communities from mineral coupon in-situ incubated in ocean water Damariscotta River, Maine, United States -... | ecosystem: Environmental > Aquatic > Marine >... | reverse complement strand
GCCAGAGAATGCATAGTTCAAATAATAATTTGTCACCTGTCGAGTTTGAAGAAAAAATGATGCTACAGGTTGAAACAGCAGCTTAAAATGTTTATGGATAAGTATGATATAGGGTTGACACATCACACTCATAATGAGTGGAAATGGATTTGATTTAGAAAAATAATCTAAAATGCCAGCTTGAAATAAATAATCTCTTCTTTGGGCATCTTCATCTCCACTTAAAATAATAATTTTTGATTTGATATCTTCGGGTAATTGATCAATTAATACACTAGCATCACCATCAGGTAAAATTATGTCAAGTAAAATATAATCAAATTTTTGAGTATGTATTAATTTATTCGCTTCTTGGAGTGTGAAAACTTGAGTGACATTATATGAATCATCTTCAAGAGAATTCGTAACAGCATTATTGAAAAATTCACTATCTTCAACAACCAAAATATCGTATATCTTTTCTTCACATGTATAATTATAAAAGTTTTCCATCATCTACACTTCAATATTTTCTAAGTAAAAAGCTATTTTGTTATCCATTTTTAAAACCTATATTTTATAGTTAAAGATATTCTACAGTAAAAATCAATATTATTATATATAAAGATATAATTTAGTACAATTTAAAAAAGAATATTGGATAAAAATGTTTATTGATGAAATTATAATAAAATTGACACCACTTGTAAAGTCTTATGCTAGAGACTTAAAAATACTTATAGTTGATGATGAAAAAACCAATATAGAGTTTTACAAAATAGCTTTTGGAAAGTTTTTTAACATATGTGATGTTGCTTATAATGGTCAAGAAGCACTCGATATGTATCAAAAAGACACAAGTTATTATGATTTAATAGTCACTGACATAGATATGCCTATACTTAATGGTTTAGAGTTGGTCGAAATCATCAGAGAAGTAAATATGGAACAAAGTATTGTAGTTATAACTGCCATAACAGATATAACTATAAACCAAAGTTTGGCTTTTTATTATATCGATGGATTACTGCCAAAACCTCTTGATACAAAAAAACTTTTTATTATGCTTTATCGTGTACTCAAAAAAATTTCTGAAAAAAAAGAGTTATATGCATATATACAAAACTTAGAAGATGAAGCAAATCAGGCTTTAGAATATCAAAGTTACTTTGAACTGTTAATCAATAAGCTAAAACCTCTCAATGATAAAAAAGAAGTCCAAGAGTCTATAGCACTTATGAAAACTCTAATAGGCAAAAATGAAGTAATCCATCAGGAGAATATTAAGACAATAAATAAGATGAATATATCTTTAGATGTTAAAAAAGATATTAGATTTACATCTGTAGAAAAGTTAGTATCTGCTACTGAATTAATATCAGAATTAGATGATTCTATCTTTGATAAAATAGAAGATTTTGAAGATGCATTAGAAATCTTTGTTCTCTTAATAGATGACTTTAAAAATACACATGATGAATCAAATTTAAATTATTTAAAAGAAATTACTGAGAAACTCTCTCTATTTGTAGAAATAATTGACTCCATAGGTTTCTTTCCTATTATCTCAAGATCAATTGCTAACCTTATAAATTTTTTAGATTCTGTAACATATGATGATATCTCAAGCCATGACAGAGGAGAGCTACTTGCTCAAATGTTATTAGGACTAGAAGATGATTTAGGAAAATGGATTAAATCTATATTTTTAGAAAAGAATGCTGATAATGTTCACTATCTTGATGCATCATTTTCAAATAATGTTTTAGAAATAGAGTCAATATTTAATGATATGGAACTAGATGAAGATGAAGATGACTTGGAGTTTTTTTAATTTTTAATATGAATAAAACACTCCTTATTCAAAAACAATGATATTCAATGTTTATTTAAGTTTATTTGAAGTAGAATCTACAGATATTTAAATAGTGGGGTTGAATTTATGGGAAAAATATTAATTGTAGATGATTCTAGTCTGATTCGCTCAGTAGCAGCAGGTGCTGCAACTGAAGCTGGACATGAACCAATAGTTGCAGAAAATGGGCAAGAAGGATTAAAAGCACTTGCTAATCAAAAAATAGATTTAATTTTTTCAGATGTAAATATGCCTGTAATGGGAGGTTTAGAAATGGTTGAAAATATTAAACAAAATGAAGCATATAAATATATTCCTATTATTATGCTCACAACAGAATCAAACCCTGACTTAAAAGCTAAGGGCCAAGCTTTAGGTGTAAAAGCTTGGATGCTAAAACCATTTAACAAAAAGAAGTTTTTTATGGCAGTTAAAAAGCTTATAGCTTAAGTTGGTGATGTATGAAAGTAGAACAAAATGAACTTAGTATTTATGAAGCTGAGACTTTTCACAAAGAACTTTTAAGTGAATTTGAAAATGATAAAATTTCTATAGATATAAGTAATGTAAATACAATAGATATGTGTATTATACAACTGCTAGTTTCAATGAGCAAGAGTTGCCAAGAGAAGAAAAAAGATTTTGCACTTTTAAATGTAAATGATGAAGTAAAAAATATTTTAAAAAGCTGTGGATGCGATTTTCTACTAGGAGCAAATGATGGATGAAGAACTCGAACTCTTTTGTGAAGATGTAGATGAACAACTTACATTTATGGAAAATGCTCTTATAGCTATGCAAGAAGACGGTGTAGATGATGAAAATATAGGTGAACTCTTTCGTGCAATGCATACCATAAAAGGTACTGCAGGAATGTTTAGTTTTGATTATGTTGTCGGTTTTGCACATATTGCAGAAAATTTACTTAGTGATGTAAGAGATGGTAAAGTAGAATTAACAGAGAAAATGATAGATATCTTTTTGCAATCAAAAGATCATACACAAACTTTAGTTGATTTAGCGGTAAAAAATGAAGCTCTTGATACTGCTACTCAAGCAAAAAATGATGAGCTTTTAAGAATTTTAAAGTCAATGTTACCAGATATGAAAGATTCTCAAAACATAGAAGTTTTTAAAGAATCTGATGAAAACCAAGCACAAGAAAATAATAATACTGATGAAGAAGATGAACAACTTTGGCATATATCTGTTAGACTAAAATCAAACTTTTTCTCTACTGGAATGGACATTATAAATATATTAAGTTTTTTTAATATGCTTGGTGAAATAAAAAATATATTGTTTATAGATGATGCAATACCTAATATAAACAATATTAATCCCACACAAGCCTATATAGGTTATGAAATTTTATTTTTAACTGATTCCCAATATGCAGATATTGAAGAAATTTTTGAATTTGTTATAGATGATATAGAATTAGAAATATTTTTAGCTAATGATATAGATATGCTACAAGCTCTTTGTCAGGTGCATAAAGACTTACAAAAAGAGTTGATATTTGCTGGGTTTGACAATGCTATGAAACTTGAAGTTGATAGCTCTACACAAGAAGAGACTAAAAAACCTCTAGAAGAAGTCCTAAGCAATCAAATAGCTTCTGTAGAAAAAACTTTAAAAAAACAATCAAAAAAAGAGACAAACAAAAGTTTTTCTCTTAGAGTTGATTCAAGTAAAATAGACCAACTTATTAATCAGATTTCTGAGATGGTTATAGCAAATGCTAAAGTATCTCAAAGAGCAGATAAACTTGATGACAATGAATTGAGTGAATCTGCAACAATTCTAAGTGATATGTTAGAAGAGATACGAACAGGAATTATGAACATTCGTATGGTTCAAGTTGGTGATAGTTTTAACAAGTTTAAACGAATTGTCAATGATGTTGCTAAAAAAGTTGATAAAGAGATTAACTTTGAGATAGTAGGTGGTGAAACTGAACTTGACAAGATGGTAGTAGAGAAAATCTCCGATCCACTTATGCACATGCTTAGAAACTCGATTGATCATGGCATTGAGATGCCAGCTGAACGTGAAGCACTTAAAAAAAGTAGAAAAGGGCATGTGACACTTAAAACTTACCCTGATGCTGGAACTATTGTTATAGAAATTAGTGATGATGGGCGTGGGCTTCCTCGTGATAAAATTTTAGAAAAAGCGATAGCTAATGGTTTAATACCAGAAAATAATAACATGAGTGATAAAGAGATTTATAATCTCATTTTTGCAGCAGGACTCTCAACAGCAGAAAAAGTATCAGATATCTCTGGTCGTGGTGTTGGAATGGATGTTGTTAAAAGTAACATTGCAGCACTTCGTGGAACTGTAGAGATAGACTCAAAACCAGGAGAAGGGAGTCTTTTTACAATTCGTCTTCCTCTCACACTTGCTATCATTGATGGCTTTTTGGTTCAGTCTGGAAACACTAAGTATATCATCCCTTTAGATATGATACAAGAGTGTATAGAGCTAGACGCCCAATACAAAAAAGAGATGGATGGAAATGAGTTTATAAATCTGCGTGACTCTATGCTTCCACTTGTAGATGTAAGAACTTATTTTAATGAAGAAAAAACACAAAGTGAAAGAGAAAATGTTGTTGTAGTTCGTTATGGTGATTATAAGATAGGAATGATGGTAGATGAGTTGTTTGGAGAATTTCAAACTGTTATAAAACCACTAGGCTCAGTCTTTAGTAATGTTCCAGGTGTCAGCGGTGGAACAATACTTGGAAGTGGGGAAATAGCACTCATTTTTGATATTCCAAAACTTATGGAACATAAAATCAGAGAAATAAATTAAAACTAAAAAAGGAAAAAAAGATGGCAAAAGATTTAGAAAAAGATTGTAAGAAATTACAAAAAGAGAATAAAAAGTTAAAAGATGAACTTTCACAACTGAAGAGTTTTATGATGGATCTCAATGAAATGAGTAGACAACATGCTTTAGGTGATATAGATATAGTTATACCTGCTAATAACTATCAAAACGAATTTAATGAGATGGCACATGGTATAAATGACTTGGTAAATAGTCATATAACAGTTAAGAAAATGGCTATGGATGTAGTTGAAGAATTTGCTATTGGTAACTTTGAAGCACCATTAGCAATATTACCTGGTAAAAAAGCTTTTATAAATAATACTATTGAAAAGTTAAGAACACATTTAAAAAGTTTTATGATTGATCTTAATGAGATGAGTAAACAGCATGCTTTAGGTGATATTGATATATGTATACCAGTTAACAACTATCAAAATGAATTTAACAAAATGGCACAAGGTATAAATGACTTGGTAAATAGTCACATTGCAGTTAAAAAAATTGCAATGGGTGTAATTGAAGAATTTGCTGTTGGTAACTTTGAAGCACCATTAGCAATATTACCTGGTAAGAAAGTTTTTATAAATAATACTATTGAAAAGTTAAGAAAAAATTTAAAAGGTTTAATTTCTAACTTTGAAGAAGGATATAAAGAGATAAAAAAAGGTAATGTAAAAGTAAAAATAAATAAAGAAGGTTTTTCAGGTGATTATCTTAAAATAATTGCTGTTATAGATAATACACTTGAAGTTGTTGATAAAGCATTCTTAGACACTATCTTTGGACTAAATGCACTACAAAATGGTGAGTTTGATGCAAGAATCACAACAGAGTATCAGGGTGATTTTGATGTTGTAAAACAAGCTGCAAATAATACAGCTGCAAAATTAGGTCAGCTACTCAATAATTACCAAGTTGGATATAAAGAGATAGAAAAAGGTAATGTAAAAGCAAGAATTACAACTGAGGGAATGGCAGGAGACTACTTAAAACTTACAGCAGTTGTAAATGACACTTTAGAAGTTGTAGATAATGCATTTGCAGATACAGTATTTGGACTAAATGCATTACAAAATGGTAATCTTAGTCAAAGAATCACAACAGAGTATCAAGGTGATTTTGATGTTGTAAAACAAGCTGCAAATAATACAGCGATAGCTTTGCAAGAGTTATTTAAAGAAGCTGGCAATATTCTTGAAGGTATGAGTAATGGTGATATGACTGCAAGAATTGAAAAAGATTTTCTTGGTGATTATGTTATGATAAAAACTGCTACAAATACAATGGCTGACAAACTTCAAACGATAGTTAGTCGTGTAAATAGTGGTGTAACGGAGATTAGTTCTGCATCAGTACAAGTAAATGCATCTTCACAAAGCCTCTCTCAAGGTGCTATAGAACAAGCCTCTTCCCTTGAAGAGACAAGTGCTGCATTAGAGGAGATGAGTGGCAGTGTTGCAGAGAGTGCTAAAAATGCTCAAAAAACAAATGACCTTGCAAACGAAGCTTCTTCTATGTCCATAGAGGGTGGTGAAGCGGTTACAAAAACAGTTGATGCAATGGTTCTCATCAGTGAAAAAATTAGCATTATCGAAGATATCGTGTATCAAACAAACCTTCTTGCACTCAATGCTGCCATCGAAGCAGCTCGAGCAGGAGAACATGGTAAAGGATTTGCAGTTGTTGCAGCAGAGGTAAGAAAACTTGCAAAACGTTCTCAAGTGGCAGCACAAGAGATTAGTACCATTACAAGTGATAGTGTAAAAATTTCTGAGAAAGCTGGGCAACTCATAGGAAGTGTAGTTCCTAAAATTCAAGAGACAGCAGAACTCATTAAAGAGATTGCAAATTCTGCAAAAGAGCAAGACATTGGTCTAGGACAGATTAATACTGCTATGACACAACTCGACCAAGTGACACAAACAAATGCAGCCTCATCTCAAGAGATGGCAAGTTCAAGTGAACAGCTCAGTGGACAGGCAACATCACTCAAGCAAATGATGAGTTTTTTTACGGTAAATCAAGGTGATATGTTTTCAGCTCCTGAACAAGTAGCAGCTCCTCAAGCACAACGCCAGGCTGTCGCTTCAACAAAAGGCAGTGGTAACTTAGATCTTCGTGATTTTGATAGATACTAAAGAGAAGTTATGAGTACAAAAGACAGAGAGTTAGAGTTAGATAACTCTAACACACAACACCAATATCTGCTTTTTTTAGTCGGTGGTATCCTATATGCCATAGAGGCACTAAAAGCTCAAGAGATAGTAGAATATGTAGGTGTTACTAAAGTTCCTATGATGAACTCTTATGTAAAGGGTGTTACAAACATTAGAGGAAATATCGTTCCTGTACTTGATTTGAGAGATAGATTTGGATTAGGTAAAACAGAAATAGGTGATAAAACTTCCATAGTGGTTGTAAACTATGAAAGAGATGAAGAGAAGATGCAAATTGGTGTTATGATAGATGAAGTTTATGAGGTAGATAGTATAAACCCAGCAAATGTAAAAAAAGCTCCAGAATTTGGATCGAAAATAGATTCTAAATTTATATTGTATATGGGTAAGTACGATAAAGAGTATATAGCTATATTAAATGCTGATACCATTTTAGATATTGCTGAGCTTTCACAACTTAAAAACTTATAGGAGAAGAGATGGAACTAGATGAAGAAATACAAACAGATACTCTCTTAGAAGAGGATGATGAACTAGACCTTGTCGCCCTAGTAAGTGCAAATGCAAATGATACAAGCCAATATCTTATCTTTGAGGGGAGTGATAAGCAGTTTTATGCTAAGAATGTCTCTAAAATTGAGGAACTTTTGGTTTACAAAGATATAGATATAGCCAAAACTCATGGAGATGGTTTAGTTGTTGGCACAGCAGATATTCGTGGCAATATGACAACAATCATAAACTTTGACAAATGGTTTGGAAATGAGGTCTTACCAGAAAAGGAGTATGAACTGATAGTCATAGCTCATTATGGTGGTCATCGACTTGGTATAGTGGTTAAAAGAGTGGAATACATAGTAAATATACCACCTCAGACTATGACAGACAACTCAGAAAATGATGAAAAGACCTCTTTTATAACAAAGGTAAATATTGGTCAAAAAAGTCAAATGTGCCTTATTTTTGATAGTGACAAAATGCTTTTGGATGTTTTTGACACCATAGATACAAAAGCAGTTGAAGATACTCAAAAACTTGAAAAAGTAGATACAGATAAAATACTTCTTTTTGCTGATGACAGTCGTTTTATCCGTAAAATGGCAGAGAGTTTGTTTAGTAAAATGGGAATTAAACATCGAATGTATGAGAATGGTCAATTTTTACTTGATGATTTGAAAAATATTGACCCTGCTGACATTACTCTTTTTATTACCGACTTAGAAATGCCGGTACTTGGAGGTAAAGAAGTAATAGAAAATATTCGAAAAGATAAAAAATATGATGGAATAAACATTATAGTACACACGAATATGTCAAATGACAATATGTCTGATTCGCTCTTAAAATCGGGTGCACAACAAATTATTGGTAAAGTAAATATGTTAGCCTTAAGTGAAGCAATGAAAGCATTAATGGTTTGAGCAAATGGCAATAGTATTACAAGACAATGAATTTACTACTGTTCAAAAGTTAATATTTCAAGAAGTAGGAATAGATTTACAATCTTCTAAAAAACTTCTTGTGCAGAGTCGACTTTTAAAAAGATTGCTTTTTTATCAGTTTGACTCTTACTTAGAGTATATTCGTCTTGTACAAATAAATGCAACCGAAAGAATAGAGATGATAAATCTTATAACCACCAATGAGACTTACTTTTTTAGAGAGTTGGATCATTTCGAATTTTTACAAAAGGTAGTTATCCCAAATCATCCCTTTAAAAAGAAATTTCGTTTTTGGAGTGCGGCGGCTTCTGTTGGTGCTGAAGCTTATTCGGTTGCTATGCTTTTAGATAAGACTATGGCAAAGAGTGACTGGGAAGTTGTAGGAAGTGATATAAATACAGAAGTAATTCATAAAGCTCGAATAGGTCTTTATCCTGAGAAATGGGCAGACAAAATACCTATAGAGTTAAAAAAAGAGTACTGTTTAAAAGGTCGTGGACGACACGAAGGACAGTTTCTAATGAGTAGAAATTTAGTAGAGAATATGGAATTTAAAGTTGGAAATCTCATGAAATATAATGCTGAAGTGGGAAAGTTTGATGTTATATTTTTAAGAAATGTTCTTATTTACTTTGATGATGAGACTAAACAGACAGTTGTTGAGTATGTACTTAAAAACTTACATGTAGGTGGTTACTTTGTGATTTCTCAGACTGAAAATTTAAACATGCTAAAAATTCCATCATTACAAAGTGTTGCTACTTCAATATATAAAAAGGTAAGTTAAGATGAGTAAGAAATTGAGAGTTGCTGTTATCTCAAGCAAGGGTGGTGTAGGAAAAAGTACTGTTTCTATGCAATTAGTAGTCCCTTATCTATTTGAAAAAAATGGTTTTACTCCCATAAGTCATTATGAGTTTGATGATGAGAACAATGATAGTTCAAGTTTTGGGGCGAGTGCACTAAGTACACGCAGACAAGTAAGTGTTTCATCACCTCTACTGCGTGAAGAATTAGCAGAAATATTTTCTCAAGATGACTCTATATGTTTAGATATTGGTGCAAATAAGACTACAATGACTCTTACAGAAGCTCTTAATGATAGTGGCATGATAAATTTTTTAGATTTAGTTTTTATACCTATACTCGATGGTGAGCAAGATGGCATAAATGCTAGTTTTATTTATAGTGTACTAAAAGGGTATAATGAAAAATTAAAATTTGTATTTGTACTTAATCGTGTGAGGGATGCTGAATATGTTAAGTACCAGTTTGAAAATTATTTTGGAGATGTGAGGGGTATATTTAAAAATATCAATGCAGTAATTGATAATCTTTTCGCACAAGATGAAGAGAATTTTCTCTTGATGATGGATGATGAGATAATTAAATATAGCAGAAGATTTGGTTTAACAATCTATGAGATGGCAAAGCAAAAAAAAGATTTTATTGGCGCATTAAAGAACTCTATAGAAAATCTTTCACAAGAACAAGAGATTAAACTACTTAGTTTTAAAAACTATATCTCTAAAAGTGCAAGCAGTTATGAGAAAGATGTTTTAAATGTAGCATTTAAGAGAATAGACAAAATTTTATATGGAGAGAATCATGAGTAAAGATTATAGTAATTATTTACAGTTTTTAGCTACTGAGTATAATATTTTATATATTGGTAAAAGTAGTGAAGAGATATATGATGAAACATCATCATACTTTATGAGTGCATCTAAAATAGATATTAATAAAGAAATTTTAAACAAAATAAATACTATTCTTTTAAAGAGGCATATTAATATTATAGTTCTTGATGTTCAAAAAAATGATGAACTGGCAATTGACTTTTATCATGCCATAAGAGAGTTTAATGATGAAATTTTAATTATGTTAATGTTTAATCCTAAAGAATATAAAAAATTATTTGAGATTATCCCTTTTGTTGATGCTACAGTTAGTTATCCTATAGATAAAGATACATTTCATAAAAGATTGTTTACCGTGTTAAGTCGAACATATGCAATGAATTCCATAGGAAGAAGAGATATAGTCCTAAAACAAGAAAATGCTAAAGAAGAAGAATCTATAGATAAGTTTTTTGATACATATGAAGGAAGCTCTCTTTTTCTTGCAGATGATTTAACTGATATGGTAAATGAACTCAATGCAGGCAACTTAACACATCAATTCTTTGTCAATATTGCGAATCAGCTAGATAAAGTAGCTGAAATCTTCTCTAAAACACAGCAAACAAAATCGGTAACACCAATTTATGAAGATTTGGCAACTTATTTAAGAAAGCTTGATTTACAGACTATTCAACCTGAGAATTTAGAAGGATTTACTTATCTGTCTAATATTTTAAGTGATGTGAGTTTTTACCTAATGGATATGTTTGTAGATAGAATTTTTAAAAATGTTTATGTATTTGAGCACTCACTCCAGAGTAATATAATGTTTATGGAAAATCGACTTAATGGTAAGAAAGAAGATGAAGGGGAGCTAAATTTTTTTTAATGATAAAATTATTTGTAATAGATGATTCTGCACTAGTTCGTAATGAGTTTAAAAAGATATTTTTACCAATACATGATATAGAGCTTATAGGGAGTGCAGCAAATCCTGTAGATGCTTTTGAGGTATTTAAAAAAACAGGTTTACCTGATGTATTTATACTCGATATAGAGATGCCTAAAATGGATGGACTTACTTTTTTAGAGATGATAGCAAAACAAAAGCCTATACCAACCATAATATGCTCAACTCTCGTTACAAGAGGTAGCTCTTCGGCAATAGATGCACTGCGTATGGGTGCAGTAGATATAGTGCTTAAACCATCATCAAATATAAATCAATTTTTTGATGATAAGGGTAAAGAATTTATTTCTAAAGTAAGAATAGCTTCAAAAGCCCATGCAAGTTTTTTACAAAACATCAAAAGAACAAGTACGAGTAAAGTATTAGATGAAAAACAAGTTTCAAGTAGTGTAAAAGCAGTAAGCTCATTGCCTCCCTCAAAAAAAATCATAGCTATTGGAGCTTCAACAGGTGGTGTTCAAACACTAGAGGAGATATTAGGACAACTAGAAGTAAATCATCCACCAATAGTTATAACACAACATATGCCAGCAGGTTTCACAGCATCATTTGCAGAGAGATTAAATCAAATACTTCCATCATCAAATGTTAAAGAAGCAGTAGAGGGTGATATTCTTATGCATGGACGGATACTAATAGCTCCAGGTAACTTACATATGGAAGTTATTAAAAATAGATTTCAGTATAGGGTAACACTGAAAAATTATCCGAAGGTCAATTCTCATAAACCCAGTGTTAATGTTTTGTTTCATTCTATGAGTAAAAATGTAGGTATATTTGGCATAGGGTTTATCTTAACAGGTATGGGGGACGATGGAGCGACAGGACTCTTAGAGATGAAAAATGCTGGTGCTGCAACTTATGCACAAGATGAACAAAGTTGTATAGTTTATGGTATGCCAAAAAAAGCTATTGACATTAAAGCAGCTAAAGCAAGTCTTTCTTTAAAAGAAATTGCACAAATTATTAATACTGCAAGATGAAAAAATCAAGTGTTGTACTTTACATCATATCAAAAGCATTCATTAAATCAACTTCAATTTGATTTATATTTTTGTTTATATCCAAGTTCTCTTTAGTTATATTTGTAGATATTTCAATATTATTTTCTAGGTTTGGATATTTTTTCTTAAAATTTATAGTCGCTATTTTAATATTTTTTAACTTATCATATACTTCACTATTGAGTGTGCCAAGTTGTGGAATTATTATAAACATATTTGTATTAAAATATCCAATAAACATTTTAGAAATCAGAGGTTCTAAAATTGTTTTTATACTTTTAGAAAATTCTTTTTCTACTTCAATCGCTTCCATCTTTCCATAGTTTTTCTTTAAACTTTCATAATGCTTTATGCTTAATAAGATTACAGAGAGAGTATTCATCTTATTTTTCAAAAGATCAATTTTCTCTAGTATGAATTTTCTTGCTGGCAATTTAGTATGCTCATCGAGGTACATAACATTATGAATAGCTGTGATATCTGTAAAAGTAATGACATAACTCTCATCTTCATCTAATTGGCTCAAACTGACCTGATACTCAATTGTTTTGCCATCTTGTAAAATACGAACTTTGGAGTCTTCTTTGTTAACAGACTGTAATTCTTTTATAAATTCCTCGTTAGTTGCTACAGATATACAATGTGCTGTTTCTTCGAACAAAACACCAAGCTCTGGTATTTCTAATTCTAATGTGGCAAAAGTATCAAAACCACCTATATCTAAAAATGCTCTATTCGCCATTTCTACTTTATTGTTTTTAATTACAATTATTCCTAAATCAACATGATCAACAATTTGTTGAGCATGTTTTGAGATAGCAAGTATCTCCTCTTGAAGTTTTGTAGTCTCTTTAGAAAATGTTAACTCTTCTGCAATCTTGTAAAGTACATACAAAAATTGTTTGTTATTGAAGGGCTTTAGTACAAAACGGTTTACATCAAACTCAAGTAGTTGCATTAAGTTTTCACTATCATTATATGCTGATGTAACTATGATAGGCTGTTCATATTTTAAATCTTTAATTGCGCCTATCATCTCTATACCATTCATATTTGGCATATTTATGTCAGTTATGACTATATCAAATTCTCTACTTTTATATGCTTCTAAGCCTAAAGCCCCATCTTCTGCTAAAACTATATCACTAAAAAAACGACCTAAAAAACTAGTTGTTGCAGTTCTTATTACTTCATCATCTTCTACATATAGCATAGAACAATTTGCTGCATATTTTTTTAGTTTTACTATATTAATATCCATTTTCATTTTACCTTTTTTCTCAACTTTATTCTAAACTCTGTACTTAATTCTTCCGTTTTGACACTTAACTCACCCTGAAGATGATCCTCAACAATCATTTTTGACATATAAAGTCCCAAACCTGTTCCATTTTTCTTATTTTTTGTACTAAAATAAGGATCAAATATCTTCTCAATTATCTCTTTAGGAATTCCCCCTGCATAGTCTTTTACTATTATCTCTACAAAACCAGAAAATTCATTTACACTAATTTCTACACTATTTTTATCTGTTTTTTTCTCTTTATATGCATCCATTGCATTTTTAACAAGATTAAGTAATATTTGTGTTACATCATTTTTCTTTGTAATTATGTGTAAATGCTCTGGGATATCAACCTTAATATCAATTCCCTGATTTTTTATGGAGCTGTCAATAATCATACAAGATTCATGTACTAATGTTTTTATATTTACTTTTTCTTGTGTGCTATTTGGCTTAAAAAAGTTTTTGAAATCATCAATTGTACTTGAGAGATAAGTAATTTGTTTGTTTACAAGTTCAAGTGTCTCTTTTGATCGTTTATCATCTGTATCGCCTATATCTATATCTAATAAAAGATTATTTATGCTCATCCCCATACCAGTAAGTGGCTGTCTCCACTGGTGTGCTATCATACTTATCATCTCTCCAAGTGCCGCGAAACGCGACTGCTTAGCGAGGAGTTCATCTTTATATGTCAACTGAATGAAAAAGTATCTTAGTGTAAAATATATGAAGATATAAATGAATAAGGAGAGAAGATTTAGAGTCATATAAAACTGCATCGTTCCTCCTGTCGAATCAAGCGGTGCATATACTGCATTTATCGCACGAATTTCACCTACTTTTTCATGGAAACCATTATCACCATAAATAGCAAGCATTTTTTTGGGAGCATCTTCTGGCTTCCCATGACACTGCAGACATTCTTGTGTATTTTTTTTAAAACCAAAAGCATAAAAGAGGCTCTTTTCTCCATTATGCTCCACAGTAGCACTATATGATTTAATACCTGATTGATTGAATCTTTTTAAGATACTAGATTCAAATGCATTCGCTTTATTTTTAGGGTTAGTAGGATTGTCACTTGCAAAACGATAATCTAACTGCTCATAAATATCATCTTCATGATCTATTTTACTATTTTTAAAATTATCATGAATATGGGCAACAGCATATGTAGAAGACATAAGTGCTGGGTCAAAATATTCTTTAGATAATTTTCCCTCTTTTATGAGTTTATAAATAGCTGGTTTTTGATACTCTGATACATACTTTTGTATAGCAGATGTCATTAATAGACTCTCTTTTATAAGTTTATCTGCTTCTTTATGATTATGATTATTTAAAATAAAATACAGAGAAAAAGAGGTAAACAGATAGATGAGAAAAAATATAAGTTTTATTTTATTTAATGGTGTATTTAACATAAACATCCTTTATTATATGAATAATCGTGATAATTATATCAAAAAAAATATTTTATTTCTATAGATAATTAATTTTATACTATAATTGCAAAAATATTTATATAAAGAGGAAAAATCATGTTTGGAAAAGCCAAGTTAAAAGATTATAATATAAGTGCAGAGGAATCTCTAAAACAACAATATGCAAAGGTATCTACAAGTAAAGGTGACATCTGGTTGAAACTATTTCCTGAAGAAGCTCCAAATACTGTAGCAAATTTTGCACACTTAGCAAATACAGGTTTTTACAATGATTTAAACTTTCACCGCGTTATTCCTGGTTTTATGGCTCAGGGCGGGTGTCCAGATGGAACAGGCATGGGTGGACCAGACTGGGCAATAGAATGTGAAACAGGAAGTAACACTTCTGTACACCGTCCAGGAACACTTTCTATGGCTCATGCAGGACCAAATACTGGAGGAAGCCAATTTTTTATCACTTTTGTTGACACACCACACTTAGATGGTGTACATACTGTTTTTGGAGCAATTGAAGAAGATGATGAAGATAGCTTCAAAGTACTCGCACAAATTGAAGGTCAAGATGCAATCAACTCAATTTCTGTTGTAGAAACTAGAGACTAAGGCAAAACAATTTTAGTCCATATTTGCTGTAGTGTCGATAGCCATTTTTTTTTAGAAAAATTGCAAAAAGACTATCCACAAGAGAAGCTTACAGGCTTCTTTTATGACCCTAATATTCATCCATACTCTGAATACCAACTGCGTTTACTGGATGTCAAGCGTTCATGTAAAAAACTTGGTATTGATTTACTAGAGGGTCAATACGATTATGAAAATTGGCTTCAAGCTGTTCGAGGTTTAGAGAACGAGCCTGAAAAAGGAGCTCGATGTGAAGTCTGTTTTGATAAACGTTTCTCTGTAAGTGCTCAAAAAGCATTAGAACTTGGCGAAAAAAAAATTACAACTACTCTGCTTGTAAGTCCTCTCAAATCTCAAGAACAACTCAAACGAGTCGGTGATGAGTTTTTCAGTAAAAATGGTGTAGAGTTTATTGCTGTTGAGTATAGAAGTAATGGTGGTACACAAGATCAAAGTCGTGTAACAAAAGAGGAACAACTCTATCGTCAAGATTATTGTGGTTGTATTTTTGGACTTACCATGCAGCGTGAAAGTCAAGAAAAACTCATGGATGAGATGTTCTCACCAATTTCAGGGAAGATATTGCCCGCTTCTATTGAAGAACGCATAGAAATGTATACACAACGCAATGAACTTGAAGACAAGGCAATAACATACAAAATAATAAAACAGAAATTTTTAAATTATAGACAACTAAATTTTAAAGTCATTCAAGGCAAAAGAGATGTTATGAATGCATATGCACTCTCCTACTCTACTTTACCAAGAAAAAGAGCACAAGGAAGAGTTGAGTATCATGTAAACAATATTTATTATTTTAACCGTGAAGAGATAAAATTTATAACTTTAGAGTTTTTTAATCAGCAAAATCAAACAAATTATAAAGATATAAAAGAGTTAATTTATAATCCAATTTCACAAGAAAAAGAACTTCTTTTTAGAAATAAAATAAATGGAACAAGTTATGACTTAAGCCCTATTATTGTGCTTCAAAACATACCTGATGCAAAATTAACAATTACACTTGATGCAAAGACATATGAAGATACAAAAGAGAAACTAATCATTTTATAATCTTTATTTTGCTAAAATATCCAAAATATTAATATGAAGGCTTTTTATTATGATTATGGATGTTATGCAGATACAAAAAATCTTACCGCATAGATACCCTTTTTTACTTGTTGACCGAGTGGAAAAGCTAAATAAAGGTGAATCTATTATCGCTTACAAAAATGTATCTATTTCTGAACCTGTATTTCAAGGTCACTTTCCAGAACACCCAATATATCCAGGAGTTATGATTTTAGAAGGTATGGCACAGGCTGGTGGTATTCTTGCATTTAAAAGTATGGATGGAGTAAGTGAAGAAGAAATTGCTAATAAAGTTGTTTATTTTATGAGTATAGACAAGGCAAAATTTCGTTTTCCTGTTAAACCTGGTGATAAACTTGAGTACCATATCACTGTTATTAAAAACAAAGGTGCGATTTGGGTTCTTAATGGACAAGCTTATATTGATGAGAAACTTGTGAGTGAAGCCGAGTTAAAAGCTATGATAGTTGATAAATAAAAGGCAGAATTTGAATTCAAAAATATCTAACTTAGCAGTTATCGAAAAAGGTGCAAAAATTGGCAAAAATGTCGAAATTGCACCCTTCTGTTTTATCTCTAGTGAAACGAGTATTGGAGAAGGAACTACTATTGCCCAAGGTGCTTGTATTTATGGAAAAACGACCATAGGAAAAAATAATAGAATTTTTTCTCATGCTGTTCTTGGTTCTATACCCCAAGATTTAAAATTTAATGGTGAAGATGTTGAACTTATCATCGGTGACGACAATACCATTCGAGAATTTACACTTTTTAATCCTGGGACAAAAGGTGGTGGTGGAAAAACTATAATAGGAAACCACAATCTTTTTATGGGTTATGTTCATCTCGGTCATGATGTAATCATCGGTAATCACTGTATTTTAGCGAATGCTGCCACATTAGCTGGACATGTTGAGCTTGGAGATTATGTCGTTATTGGTGGCATGACACCAATTCATCAATTTATTCATATTGGTGATTATGCTATGGTTGGAGGAGCTTCAGCTCTTGCACAAGACGTACCGCCATTTTGTATGGCAGAAGGGAATCGTGCCAATTTAAGAGGTCTCAACTTAACAGGCCTTCGACGCCATTTAGAGCGTGATGACATAAATACTTTAAAATCTGCATACAGAGAACTTTTTGAGTCGGGACAACCACTAAAAGAGATGGCAAGCAAGTTACTCGACACTACAGATAATCACTATGTAAAAGATTTATGTAACTTTGCTTTAAAAACCAAAAGAGGAATTCCATTTGAAAGGAAAAATAAATGATAAATAGACACTGTAGTTTTTGTGATGCAAGTGAGAGTGAAGTAAACCCTCTTATAGCTGGCAATGGAGTATATATCTGTAAAAATTGTGTAGTCTCTGCATATAAAATAATGTTTGGTGATGAAAAAGAAGCCAAAAATGAAGAGTTGCTTGAAGCAGTAGATAATCTTATGACACCTAAAGAGTTAGATAGTTTTTTAAGTGAGTATATTATAGGTCAAGAAAGAGCAAGAAAACTTTTAAGTGTTGCTGTATACAACCACTATAAAAGGATTTTTAAAACTCATGATTTAGAAGATACAGAAACAGAGATAGCAAAATCTAATGTTCTTCTTATTGGTCCTACAGGATCTGGAAAAACACTTATGGCTCAGACTATTGCAAGAGTTTTAAATGTACCCATTGCCATTGCTGATGCAACAAGCCTGACTGAAGCTGGTTATGTAGGTGAAGATGTTGAAAATATTTTAACAAAACTCATTCAAGCAGCGGATGGTGATGTTGAACGTGCTCAAAAAGGTATCATTTTTTTAGATGAAGTAGATAAGGTAGCACGTATGAGCGAAAATCGTTCAATTACTCGTGATGTAAGTGGTGAAGGTGTACAACAAGCATTGCTCAAAATCATAGAAGGTTCTTCTGTAAATATTCCACCAAAAGGTGGACGAAAACACCCAAATCAAGAATTTACATCTATAGATACAACAAATATACTCTTTATATGTGGTGGTGCTTTTGATGGTTTAGAAGAGATACTCAAACGAAAACAAGGTGAAAATGTACTTGGCTTTGGACATGAGAAGAAAACAAAAGATGAGAAAAAGCCGACATTTGATATGGTAGAGCCTGATGATTTAGTTCACTTTGGTCTTATTCCAGAATTAGTTGGGCGTCTACCGATTATAGCATCATTAAGTGAGATTAACGAAGAGGATATGGTTCGTATTCTTACTGAACCTAAAAATTCGTTGATAAAACAGTATAAAAAACTCTTCTCAATTGATGAAGTAGAGTTAAACTTTGAAGAAGAAGCACTCCTTGCCATAGCAAAAAAATCTATCAAACGTAAAACTGGTGCTCGTGGTTTACGTGCTATATTGGAAGAAAATATGATAGACATTATGTATGAACTTCCAGAGTATGCAGGGTATGAAGTCCTTGTAACTAAAGAGGTCATAAATGATGGTGCAGAGCCCATGTACATCAAAAAAACAACACAAAAAACAGCATAAGGTAAAGCAGATATGATATTTAATAAACTAGTTGGACTCTTTTCAAACGATTTATCGATAGATTTAGGAACGGCAAATACAATTGTCATTGCAAAAGGTCGTGGTATTATTATAAACGAACCTTCTGTGGTTGCTGTTAAGACTGAAAAATATGGGCAAACTCGTGTTTTAGCTGTAGGACATGAAGCAAAAGACATGGTTGGAAAAACTCCAGGTAATATAAAAGCAATTCGTCCAATGCGTGATGGAGTTATAGCAGACTTTGATATGACGGAAAAAATGATACGTAAATTCATTGAAAAGGCACATGGACGTAGCTCTTTAATATCTCCTCGTATCATAATTTGTGTTCCTTACGGCCTCACACAAGTTGAGCGTAAAGCAGTTCGTGAATCAGCTTTAAGTGCTGGTGCACGCGAAGTCTTTCTAATAGAAGAGCCAATGGCAGCAGCTATTGGAGCTGGTATTGATATTCGTGAACCTCAAGGGAATTTAGTTGTTGATATTGGTGGTGGTACTACAGAAATTGGTGTTGTATCTCTTGGTGGACTTGTACTTTCTAAATCTATCCGTACAGCTGGAGATAAAATTGATCAAGGCATTATTAACTTCGTAAGAAAAAAGTACAATCTTCTTATTGGTGAACGTGTTGCAGAAGACATCAAAATCAATATTGGAACAGCTGTTACACTTGATGAAGAACTATCTATGATAGTCAATGGTCGTGATCAAGTAGAAGGACTCCTTAGCTCTGTGGAGCTTACAAGTGAAGATGCTCGTGATGCTATGAAAGAGCCTCTAAGAGAGATAGCAGAAGCCCTGCGTGATGTACTAGAGCAAATGCCACCTGATTTAGCTGGAGATATTGTGAATCACGGAATTATTTTAACAGGTGGTGGAGCACTTATTCGTCAACTAGACAAATACCTCTCTAACATTGTTAGAATACCAGTATTTGTTGCAGATGAACCTCTCTTAGCTGTTGCTAGAGGAACTGGACGTGCTCTTGAAGAAATAGATTTACTACAAGAATTATTTGAGAATGAGTAAAAAGCCACTCTCATATATTTTAATACTCATTGCACTCCTTGTGGGTGCATTTTACTATAATACTACTCTTCAGTCACCTCTTATATCTGCACTAAATTCCATAAAAATTACATACCACAATACAAATCATTTTTTTAAACAAGCGATAGATAGGCATATATTTCAAGCACAACAGATAGAAACTCTCCAGCATCAGTTACAAAAATATGAGAATAACCATCTTGTCATGCAACAACTTGCAAATGAAGTTGATGATCTTTATAAAGAGAATCAATCTCCTTTAAGAACAAACCCTCAGGTAGAGCTTGTCCGTTCAATTTCTTATGAAAAATTTGGAAATTTCAATAAACTCTGGATGGAAATACCAGAGTATAATAGTTCTAAAATATATGGTATCACCTATAAAGAGCTTGTTGCTGGTATAGTGATTTCAAAAAATAAAAAACCTTTAGCACTTTTAAATAGAGATATCAAAAGTGCATATAGTGTTTATGTTGGAAATTCAAATGCCCCAGGAATTGTACATGGAAACAATGATAACTATCTAATTGTCAATTTTATTCCTGCATGGTTTAATATACAAGAGAATGATGAAGTCATAACATCAGGACTTGATAATATTTTTATAAAAGGTTTAAAAGTAGGTAAAGTTATATCGGTTAAATCTTCTCAAGGCTATCAAAATGCCATTATTGACCCCTATTATAAAGCACTAGAACCAAATTATTTTCACATGATACGGAGTATACGATGAAATACATAGTTATGATTATATTGCTTTTTATGCAACTTACGGCAGATGACAAGCAGCAAAAAATAACAATTGGCCTTGGACCATACATGCAAACACAACCATATGAAAATTTAAAAGATATCTTTGTGCCCTCACCTGTGTTTTTCTTTGACAACTCTCTCTTTTATGCTCGTTGGACACGATTTGGCATGTACTTTTTAGGAAATAAAGCAGAGGAGTTTTCATGGGGTTTTTCACTCACAGTGCAACCTCGTACTTTTGGATACAAGGCCAAAGATAGTAAGTCACTTATAGGCATGGATGATAGAAAGACTTCCTTAGAGGGTGGTATAGCATTCAGTGCTGCATATGATGATGCAAATATTGAAACTCTTCTACTTACAGATGTTATAGATAGATACGCAACATGGGTACTCTCAACAAATATCGGTTACAAATATGTCATTGCAAAAACAAGTTTTTATCCAAGTGTTGGAGTTACGTATCAATCAAGTAATTTTATGAACTATTATTATGGTGTCAAAAAAAATGAAGTAAGTGTAAATAGACCACTATATACTCCAAGTGCAGGCTTACAATTTACAGTGCAAACTTATGTAAATTATGAACTTACAAACTCTTTAGATATCTTACTCAATGCAAGAGCAGACTTCATACCACCATCTGCACAAAACAGTCCTTTGGTAAATGAAAACATAATCTATTCAGGATTAGTTTCACTCTTGTATACATTCAAATACTAAAAAGTATCACTAAAACTCATTAAATATTAAGTGCCTTTTGGCTATAATCTCTAAATTTTAACTATACAATTTAGAAGGGTAAAAATGCCAAAACGCACCGACATACAAACTATTTTACTTATAGGTTCTGGTCCGATTATCATCGGTCAAGCTTGTGAATTTGACTACTCAGGGACACAGGCTGTTAAAACTCTTAAAGAGTTAGGCTATCGTGTAGTTCTCATCAACTCAAATCCTGCAACAATTATGACAGATCCCGAGTTTGCAGACAGAACTTATATTGAACCAATTAAAGAAGATGTTATTGCAAAAATCATAAAAAAAGAGAATGTTGATGCTATTTTACCAACTATGGGTGGACAGACTGCACTCAATGTTGCAACAAGTATGTATGAAAAAGGTATGCTAAAAGGAGTGGAATTTTTAGGTGCGACTCCAGAAGCGATACATAAGGGTGAAGATCGTTCTGCTTTTAACGAAGCGATGATAAAAATTGGTATGGATTTGCCAAAAAGTAGAAATGCTTATAGTGTCGAAGAGGCTATTGAAGTCGTTAAAGAGATTGGTTTTCCAGTAATTTCAAGAGCATCTTTCACACTTGCTGGTGGTGGTTCAGGTGTAGCTTATAACATAGAAGAGTTCAAAAAACTTGCTCAAGAAGGAATCTCAGCTTCACCAGTAAATGAAATCGAAATCATGGAGTCTATGCTTGGTTGGAAAGAGTATGAGATGGAGGTTATCCGCGACAAAGCAGATAACTGCATCATCGTTTGTGCTATTGAGAACTTCGATCCTATGGGTATTCACACAGGTGATAGTATCACAGTCGCTCCTGCTCTTACACTTACAGACAAAGAGTATCAACGTATGCGTAATGCCTCTTTTGATATCCTACGCGAAATTGGTGTAGATACAGGTGGAAGTAATGTGCAATTTTCAATCTGTCCAAAAACTGGTCGTATGATTGTTATTGAAATGAACCCGCGTGTTTCTCGTTCATCGGCACTTGCATCAAAGGCTACAGGCTATCCTATCGCTAAAGTTGCAACACTTTTAGCTGTTGGTTTTACTCTTGATGAAATCACAAATGACATCACTGGAACACCTGCTTCTTTTGAGCCAGTAATTGACTATGTTGTTACAAAAATACCTAGATTTACATTTGAGAAATTTCCTGAAGCACAAAGTACACTCACAACTTCTATGAAATCTGTTGGTGAAGTTATGGCAATTGGTCGTACTTTTAAAGAATCTATGCAAAAAGCTCTCTGCTCTTTAGAGACTGGACTTTGTGGATTTGATGAGATTAACTTTGATGATGAGTTTGTAAAACATGAAATCCGTCGTCCAAATGCAGATAGAGCTCTTTATGTAGCTGAAGGTTTCCGTCGTGGTATGAGTATACAAGAAATGTTTGACACTTGTGCTATTGATCCATGGTTTTTATATCAAATAAGTGAACTTATAGAAAAAGAATCAACAATTACAGACAAGATTCTTTTTGATTCTGACTTTATGAGAGATGTAAAAGTAGATGGTTTTTCAGACAAACGAATCAGTCAACTTATCGCCAAGAACTCAGAGCATATAGTCAGTGAAAATGAGGTGTATGATGCTCGTAAAAAACTAGGAGTATCTTTAGAGTTTAATGAAGTAGATACTTGTGCAGCAGAATTTGAAGCACTCACACCATATTTATACTCCACTACAAACATAACAAAACTACCAAATGTCACTAACCGCGTGAGCGATAAGAAAAAAGTACTCATTCTTGGTGGTGGACCTAACCGCATTGGTCAAGGCATTGAGTTTGATTACTGTTGTGTACATGCTGCATTTGCACTGCGTGAAATGGGTATAGAGTCTATTATGTACAACTGTAATCCTGAAACAGTCTCTACTGATTATGATACTTCTGATGTACTTTACTTTGAGCCTATTGATTTTGAGCATGTTCGTGAAGTTATTGAAAATGAACAACCAGATGGTATTATAGTGCACTTTGGCGGTCAAACACCACTTAAACTTGCAGATAGTCTTACTAAAATAGGTGCTAAAATCTCTGGAACTCCATCAGCAGTTATTGATCTTGCAGAAGATAGAGAACAGTTCTCTAACTTTGTTATAAAAAATGGTCTTAAACAACCAGAAAATGGTCTTGCGCATAAAAAAGAAGAAGCCGCTCCCATCGCTGAAAAGTTAGGTTTTCCAGTTCTTGTACGCCCGTCTTTCGTTCTTGGTGGTCGTGGCATGAAGATAGTTTACTCACAAGAAGAATTAGCAGAATATATGACACTTGCAATCTCAGTCAGCAACGAAGCGCCTGTTTTAATTGATAAATTTCTTGATCAAGCTATAGAACTTGACGTAGATTGCATCAGTGATGGTAAAAAAGTCTATATCGGTTCTGTTATGCAACACATCGAAGAAGCTGGTATTCACTCTGGAGATTCTGCTTGTTCCCTTCCTCCTGTAAACTTAAGCCAAGAGATGATAGAAAAAGTAGAACAACAGACAAAAACTATCGCTTTAGGTCTTCAAGTAGTAGGTCTTATGAATGTTCAATATGCAATTTACAAAGATGATATTTATCTTATAGAGGTAAACCCTCGTGCTTCTCGTACTGTTCCCTTTGTAAGTAAAGCGACAGGTATGCCTTTAGCAAAAGTTGCAACTCGTGTTATGATGGGTGAGACATTAGAAAGTTCACTAACTTATTATGATAAATATGACATCGTTGAAGAGCACAATGGCCTTCTTCGTCCAAAACTCAAAGGTCATGTTTCAGTAAAAGAAGCTGTATTTCCTTTTCATAAACTTTATGGTGCAGACTTAGTTCTGAGTCCTGAGATGAAATCAACGGGTGAAGTTATGGGAATCAGTTCAAATTTTGGTGTTTCATTTGCAAAAGCACAAATGAGTGCGGGCAATAAAATCCCTACAGGGGGAATATGTTTTCTTAGTTTTGTTGATACAGATAAAGAGCATGCTGCTGAGATAGGAAAAGGACTCATCAAACATGGTTTTAAGCTTGTAGCGACTAAGGGTACACAAAAGATTCTTGCAGATGCAGGTATAGCATGTGAGAGAGTTCTTAAAATCTCTGAAGGACGTCCAAATATTGAAGATAGTATGAAAAATGATGAAATTGCTATGGCTATCAACACTTCAGACAACAATACAAGTAAAAAAGATGCTGTAGTTATTCGTCAAGAAGTACTCAAACGCAGTATTCCTTACTTTACAACACTCAGTGCAGCAAGAGCACTTATACTTGCTCTTGATGAGATGGATGATGACTCATGGTCACAATCAACAGCACTTCAAGACTTTTTAGTATAAAAACAAAAATTATTTTAACACAAACCGACACTACTGTCGGTTTTTTATCTCAAAATACAGTAAAACTCCAAGAGATAAAAAATAGAAATTCAGGTAAACCTTTTATTATAGTATATAAAACATTTAAGGCTCTCAAACAAAATGGACTAAGAATTCCAAATAGTCAAAAAGCTTCATTTCGTCGAGCAAAAAAAACAACATATATTGTAAAAAATCAAGCATTTAGAGTTGCTTTAGATACTTTAGACTCAAAATTACTTACTTCAGTAACTTGGAATTACTCTACTTCGGCTAATGAAAGTGGAAAAATGTTTGAAAGAACTTTTTGTGAACAAAAAGCTGATATAATTGTAGAAGATAAAAGCACTTTATATGAAGGTATGGCATCAAGCTTATATAAGATTAATAACTGTGTAACAAAGAGGTTAAGATGAGTAAAGTCGTTCAAGCACTCCTAAGTGGTATGTTTTTCACATTTATTTTAGATTTTTTTCTCTTTTTAGGCATACAGCAGAACTATATAAATTCTCATGAAATAGCACTCTATTACAATATTTTATTTGCTGATCATCAAAATGTTTTCATTTTTTTTGGTTTTTCTTTTCTTCTTGGTTATATAACACTTTATCAAAGTTCGAAAATAAGTCTTATTGTATTAATACCTCTTTTTATTTTAGTCTTTTCAACACTCATAAAACCTATTGGAAACTTGGCTGGAGAACTTCTACTAATGAAAAAAAATGTTATTCTAAAAACAAAGAACATCTCCTATAGAGGCGATATTCTTTACATAGGACGCAAAAATGTTACATTTTATGACTATCGTCTTAATAAAAACCTAATTTTTAAAAAACAGAATATTGAAGGGGAACTATAGATGAAGAGTATCACAAGAACAAGTAATACTATTATGCTAGGAACAACAAGCTTTTTAATAATGAGTGTTCTTGCTGGATGCGAAGCACCACAACAAGAGAGTGCTAAGAATAAATTTTTGGTTATTGAACAACAAACAAATGGGAAGTACATAGTTGTTGAAGAGATGCCAACAAAGGGTCCTTCACGTGCCATCATACGAGAGCATGATGCAAACGGTCAAATTCATGAGCGTTTCATGAATGAAGAAGAGATGAAAGCCTTAGCACAGCAAGAGTATAAGAAAGTACAAAATGGTACAAGTGAGACACTTCACGAAAATAGTGGTAGTGCAGGAATGGGATTAGCTGGAACTATCTTAGCTGTCGCTGCTGGAAGTCTTATGGGAAATATGATTGGAAATGCTCTTATGAACAATAAAAGTTTTTCAAGAAACTCTGCAAGCACAAATAGAAGTGCTTATAGTCGTTCTGCCGCAGGTAGAGCCTCTTCTTCTAAAGGCACTACACGAAAGAGTTTTTTTGGTGGTAGTTCAAGAACTTCATCCACTTCAAGTACAAGAAGTAGTGGATTTTTTGGAGGTTAATGTATGAGTATTAATTTATATACGAATGAAGCACAAGCTTACTATGATGCAGCAGATGAACTCTATGATATGTATATTGAAGCAGCTGACTATGTTATAGAAAATAATCTTTTCTTTGATCTTGGCATTCCTTTTAATCTCATAGATGCTATAAAAAAGAGTTGGGAGAGTGATGTTCATTGGCATATCTATGGAGCTTTCAAATTTTCTGGTGGATTAAATAATAAAGCCATAAAACTTCTTGGCTTTGATGCAGATACACCCAATGGTTTACTGCAAACTTCACAAGAACAACTACATGAAACACAATTTAATGAAATATACGAGAAAATCACTCAGAATTTCAAAAGACTCATAACATTAGAAGATTCTTTAGATACCTTTGAGGAAAGATATGATGGCTGGAAAATTCTTTTCTCTGCGCCAAGTGATGATGAAGAAAAAATTCAAACATCAAAAATGTTACAGCAAATGGCAACAGATGCTGGCTTTAAAACATCATTTTCTTATCTACATGAAGTTGTTTTTAGTGAAGATGGCATCAGTGATGCAAATGGTGAAGAGTATGAGTACTGGTGCAAAAACTATTCATGGCTCAATATAGCTATAGATGAAGCTGAACTTGCAACAACACTTACAAATATTATGAATAATCAACAAGCAATTATTATAAACCCTGCATATACTATACTCTTTGAATCACTTGGCATGTTAAAAATTCTCAAAGAGTTATACCCTGATTCACCATACCTACTCCATAGTTCTTTTGAAGCCTTTGATGGCTCTATAGAGAGGACATTATTTGGTGAGGGAGAGGAGTACGCCAATTTCAAAAAAATCTATCATGAAGAGACCGAAGATGAGTATAATGCAAAAGTTTTTTTCGCCTATGAAGCTTGTGGACTCAGTTTTCTTAGTGAGTCAGAGAACTTTATCTCTCATACTATTATTTAAAAATAATACTTTAAGACTTTAGCTTATTTTTAAGAATAATTTTTCCACTCTCAACACCAGGTTGATTATAGGCATCAATATACATAAATTTTGCACAAACAGAAGTAAGTAATTCATATTCATACATTAATCCAGCAATTTCACTCTCACATACAGAATCAATAGTTATTACATCGCATGGTATATCATTAAGGTTATTTATAGCTTCTATAGTTGCATCTGCTTGCATATTTATAAGTGAAGAAAATTTTATATCATCAAGATAATTAAGTTCTTCTAAACCTTCTAAATTAACAGCTGGAATTTTCAACTCATTTTCAAAATTTTCAACTTTTATTACAGTTACAGTTTTATCATGTTTTCCTTCGACTATTAATTGTAAAAAAGAGTGTTGGTCTATAGGTCCAATAATACCAATAGGGGTAAGCCCTTGCTTTGTACTGTTAATATCTATTTTACCTAAAGACTCTCCCCAAAGTTGGATATACCATTTGTTAAAACCCTCAAGTCTCGAAGAGTAAGAAAATACAACATTAATATTAAAACTATTTTTATATTCTACAAAAAAACGTGCTTTTTTAATTACCTTTTTATACTCTATTTCCTTTGCGAAAAAAGAATCATGTACTTTTTTTATACCTTTTATCATATCATCAATATCAATACCAACAAGAGACAAGGGAACAAGACCAACTGCAGAAAAAACAGAAAATCTTCCACCAATGTTTTTTGGAATATCAAATATTTTCATCTCATTAACTTTTGCATATGTATAAAGACTAGAGTTTGCTTCAGTAATTATCACTGTATTATGTTTATCTATTTTTATTAAGGAATGAATATATTTAAAAATTGAAATAGTCTCTATTGTTGTCCCTGATTTCGATATTACTACAAAAAGTGTATCTTCTAAATCAATTTCATTAAGTTTTGATTGTATATCTATAGGATCAGTTGTTTCCAAAAAATAGAGTTTTTTTGTAAGTACTTTAGAATGTTTTAAAAATTTATATACAGCATAAGTACCAAGAGTACTTCCTCCAATTCCAATAACAACAATATTTTTTTGTTTTATTGTTTTTGCATACTCTTTAAAAGCAGTTGTATCTTGATGTACAAGATTGTAATACCCTATGTACTCTTTTTCCGATACAATCTCATTAAATACATTTAAATTTGAAATTGTTGGATTATAATTATCTGTGTAATTCATTTTATATCTTCAATTTATATATTTTCACCTGAGGGTTTAAAACAACTGGTTTAAAAAGTGTTTTATCATAATTTTCTAAAACCATTAATTGAATATATAAAGATTTAAACACACTCTCATCTATTACTAAAAATGTATTGTAATTTGACATATATATTAAACTTATTTGTGCATTCACATTCCCTTCTTGAATCGATTTTTGTAATTGCATCTTTTCATTATATTTTGTAGTGACAAATCTTCTAATTGGTACTGTTTGATTACCAATTGAGATGGAGTTGTCGTTTTTATTTATAACAATATTATTACCTAAATCAATTTTATTTGCAGAATTATTTATATTTCGGCTCACAAAGAAAAAAGGAGAATTTCTTTTTGTACCAGTCATTAAGTTCATATTTGAAAATAGTGCTATTGTTGGATATATATTTAACATTCTATAAGGGAGATAAAAGTATATATCTCTTGTTTTTTTTGGTATTTTTACATTTGAATATAGTGAGGATAAAAATTCGTTTGTATTCTTAAATCCATAATCAAGTGTCATCTGCTCAATATTTGAACCCTTGTTGTGCAATTTTAAATTTTTCTCAGTATATTCAATATCCAAACGTGCCATTTTAGCAGCTACACTAGGAGGATTTGTTAACATAAAACTTACTGGAAAGTTCACACTACCTGTGTGTTTCCCTCCATCTATAAGAGTTTTTACATTTGCATAATATCGCAGAGGAAAACCATAATCCCACCACCCAACTATATAGTCTTCTCTATTTGCAATGTTATTCATCACATTTAATGTTTTTACTTCTTCTGAATTAAAAACAGTTGGAACCTTGTATGCTTCAATATGCTTATAGTTTGGATAAAGGATTGCTAAAGTCATTATAAACATTGCTAAAATATCTATTTTTTTTGGTAGTTTTGATGAAAATTCTGTAATAAGATATGCTACACCAAAAGCTAGAACAGGCACAGCATAGATAGTGAATCTTAATCCACCAACGCTAGCCAAAAAGCCAAGACCAAGCATTGGTAATGCAAGTATCATAATTTTATGTCTAAAAATCAAATAAGCATATCCAATTAATGACACTACAAAAGTAATAGTATGTCCACTAATTCTGTTAGCAAATGTCTCAAAAGGAATATGTCCTGCTTCTCTTACAGTCTGCATAACTGTAAAAAAATGTAATCCTAAACCTTCTGTATTTGTATTCACATTACTTCTAAATACATATCCCTTAAGTTGCCCCCATATAGGATCTATTCCACCGGTTAGCAAAAAGACGATTACAGATAAACCTAAAATATAATATACATATTTGTTAAACTCTTCTTTTGTAAATATTCCAAATGCTACTAGTGCTAATATTAGGCGTATATTTCCATCGAGTCCCAACATTGCAAACATTATAATTGCTAAAAGTTTATAATTATATAAACTTTTTCTATCAAATACAATTGTATATAATAGCACTAAACTAAAAAAAGAAAATTCTAATGAGTAACTTTGAGGGTACCACCATCTATAGACTAAAATATCAATTGCTGTCAGTAAAAGATATATATTTTGTTTTGTTTGTGTTGCCCAAATAATAGACCATAAGAAAAACATTGGAATTACAATATTGAGCATATCAGTATCAAAGTAACCAACCATTGTTCTGTTATAATAGCTCCAAGATATAGAAGCTAACAAAGCAGCGATGAAACCCATTTCTAAATTTTTAATTGTTTTTGCTATTAAAATTATGGGAATTACGATGAGGGAGCTTAAAAATACCGGTAAATATAAAATAACGGTTTCAAATTTTAGTGGTAAAATTTGTGCAATAAAAGCTGTCAGTTTAGAAGCCGCTTGATTCAATGCACCAAAAGTATCTGTTTGAGGTGTATTATTTAGTATATCTTGTGCACCTTTGGCAAAAAAATAACCATCATTAGTGTTTATCATAAATTGACCATTAAACATAAATGCTTCATATCCTGAAAACTGATAAATCCAAATAAATCTCATGAGTACAGAAAATGTGAATGCAATGCCTATGTAGAGTAATGTAAGTTTTGTTTCTTTATTGATTGCTAACAATAGCTTTACCTTTATTGAACAGTTTCCTGAGAACTTAATTCAAAGAAAGCATTCTTGTAGTTTTGTATATCCGATATTTTATCATATTTATAAGCACCTTTCAATAATAAGTTATATTTTTTTAAAAGTTCTTGTCGCACTATCTCTTTTAACTTAGGGGAAGCTATATTGAAAATTTTCTCTAAACTTTTTACTCGAAATCTATCCATTCCCCAGTATTTATAACTTAACTGGTCACTATGTCCTGCATATTTTTTGATAAGTTTTTTTTGTATCAATTGCACATCATATTGCATTAAAATACGTAACCATAAGTCATAATCTTCACAAACTTCCATATTCTCATCAAAAAAACCTACTCTATTAAAAATAGATGCATGTAATAGTACTGATGATGGAGCGATATCACAATAAGAGAGATTTTCAAGAAAAATATTTTTTCCAATTTTTTGGAATTTTTTTGGAATATTCACCTTGTTTCCATCTCGTATCCACTCTTCATCCGTGTACGACATCATGATATGTTTATGAGCATTATGAAAATCAACTTGTGTTTGTAACTTATCAGGATACCACACATCATCTGAATCTAAAAAAGCTATCCAATCATTTTTTGCTTCATATATACCTCTATTTCTTGCAGAAGAGACACCCCTATTACTTTGGTAAATATATTTAATGTCAGGGAAGATTTGCTGAATATTACTTGTGTTATCAATGGAACCATCATCAATTATAATAATTTCATATGCTTGATATGTTTGCAGTTTAATAGACTCAATCGCATGTTTTAAAAAATCATATCGATTATAAGTTGGAATTATAACAGATATTTGCATCTAAAAAACCTACCAGACCTTGATTTCGTTATATACGCTATCACGTTCTACAGGAATAAAACCACTATTTTTAATTAATTTTGTAAAATCCATCACATCAACTCCATGTGCACTTGCAGCACCTGCAGCGGAATTTATAGACTCTTTTTCTATGGTACCATCTAAATCATTCGCTCCAAATTCTTGTGCGACCAAAGCTAAATTAACAGTCGAGGTTACCCAGTATGCTTTAAGGTTTACAACATTGTCAAGAACTAAACGTGCTATTGCCATTGTCTTCAAAATTTCATTTGCAGTAATGGGTGCTTCAATATTTAAATAATTATTTTCAGTCTGATATACAAGTGGAATAAAACAGTTAAAACCTCCTGTTATATCTTGCAATGCACGAATGCGTAGCATATGGTCAATTCGATTCTCACGCGACTCTACATGCCCAAAAAGCATAGTAACATTACTTTTTTTACCACGTTCATGCCATTTTCTATGAATCTCAAACCATTGATCAGAAGTGACTTTGCCTTTACAAATAAAATCTCTTACTTTTTCATCAAAAATTTCAGCACCACCACCAGGCATTGAATCTACACCATTTTTAATCATTAAATCTAGAACATCATCATAACTTAATCCATGATGCCGCGAAAGAAAATCTACTTCAGCTGCAGTTAAAGCTTTTATATGTAAATGTGGATATTTCTCTTTAATTTTCTTAAATATTCCTAAATACCAATCAAGTGTCACATTAGGATTATGTGCCGAAACAATATGAACTTCTCTTGCACCGCGTTCGTTTATTTCTGATACGGTTTGCAATATCTCTTCATGACTCATGGTGTATTGATTTGGATTTTTTCGTGTCGCACTATAGGCACAAAACTTACAAACATCCGCACAAACATTTGTAGGATTTATATGACGATTTATATTAAAATAAGTCTTTTTACCATGTAGTTCTTGTCGCTTTTTATCAGCTAATTCCCCTAACTCGAAAAAGTCCATCTCATATAAATTTAAGGCTTCTTGTAAATTGATTCTATTCTTCATTTGCAACTTTCTAAATTTTTATTAATTATACCCATTTATTTGTTATACTTGACTCTTTATACACAACATAGTTAATCCTCTTTAATTTCACTTCATACTTTTATGCATTTAGTTGATGATTAAATTCTGGTACAATTTTATGTAATTTTTCCACCTTATTCTCACAAACAAGTAACTCATCTATGTCTTTATTTAAAATATCCAAATCATAATATGTTGGTTTGGCTACTGTTATTGAAGCATAATCCGTTTTTGTATCACTATCGTCAATCAACAATTCTTCATAAAGCTTTTCACCTGGTCTTAGTCCAGAATACTCTATTTGAATATGAAGTTTTCCACTCAGTTCAATCATCTTTTTAGCTAAATCCACTATTTTTATTGGTTCTCCCATATCAAGTATAAAAATCTCTCCACCTGTCCCAATCGCACCAGCTTGTAGTACAAGTTCACAAGCTTCAGGTATAAGCATAAAATAGCGTGTAATCTCAGGATGAGTTACCGTAATATTTTTCCCATCTTTAATTTGTGCTTGGAATTTTGGTATTACACTTCCACTTGATCCAAGAACATTTCCAAAACGAACGGCGACTATATCTGTACCTTTTCCATTGGAATTTTGAGCATAAAGTTCACAAATTCGTTTTGTTGTTCCCATGACATTTGTAGGACGCACAGCTTTATCAGTTGAAATCATGACAAATTTCTCCACTCCACACTCTATGGATACATCTATAATATTTTTTGTTCCAACTATGTTATTTCTAATGCCTTCGCTAATATTTGCTTCTACAAGTGGTACATGCTTATAGGCAGCAGCATGAATTACAATTTGAGGTTTATATTTTAAAAATGTATTTTTTATGTCTTGTCTATTAACTACACTTTGCATAACAGGAATACAGTGTGTTGCATATAATTCTTCGGTAATAGTATACAAGTTGTACTCACTATTATCTAATAATATTATTGTTTTTGCACCAAATTTTTCACACTGTCTACAAATTTCACTCCCTATACTACCTCCTGCTCCACTCACAAGAACAATTTTACCTTTCACAAATTCACTGATTTTTTGCTTATCTAAATCTTTAGGATAGCGTGCAAGTAAATCTTCAACAGAAATATTTTTTAGAGCTGCACCATAATCATTATAATCACTAGCTATTTTAATATGCTCAATACCAAGCATTATTAACTTATTATATATCTCAGGAAGTTTTATCTCTTCATCAACAATTGCTACATCACATGCTAATCCAAGTTCACTAAACTGTTCTAAAGTATATACTTCAACACCATTGACTTTGATACTTTGATTAATATCACTAATAATTGCTATTGGATAATAACCACTCTCCTTAGTATTTATGCTCCTTAGTATTGTATTAGCTTTATCTAAAGTAGCAAATATTAAAGTACTTTTTCCAGCTGCATTGCCTCTAGCACTTTCTAAGTAAAGACGTTTACTCACCCTTAATGCTAAAATCATAAAAAGAGAGATAAAAAATTCTATAGGAATGATAGAACGAGGAATAATATATTCACTCCCACGCAAAAGATATGATGTAGCTAAGAGAAACAAAGTGGCAAAAACTGTTATATATACAAGTCCTGATGTATCTTTAAAACCAAAATGTCTCCAGCTAATATTATAAATTCTAAAATAATTAAAAAGGGTGACTCGTAGACTAGCCAAAATTACTACACTTATCAACATAGCCTGATTGTACATTATTGGTATCTCAAAATCAAATCGTAATCCAAATGCAATATAGGTAGCCATACTTATAATCGCAATATCAAATAGTATAAAAAATAATTTCCTTTTTAATTCTGATGGTTTAATTATCAAATAAATTCCTTTTTCTTGTCTATATATTTCACACAAGCATATAAAAATGTAACTGTAATAAGCAAAGTAAAAATAGTGTATGGTACAAAATATATTAGTAATAAAAGTATAACATTTATTATCATTGCAAATAAAACTACTTTTGAATGAGACCATCCACTTTGAGTAGCTCTTTGATAGGCATGTTTTTTATGTGCTAAACTTAATTTTTCTCCATTTTTATATCTACGTAATAGTGTTAATGTTGCATCAAACCAAAACAGCCCAAATAATGTAATCCATATCCAAAAGTTACTCGGCACATCATTTGCATAATAAAGTGTAAAAATAGCTATATTATAACCAAGAAGAGTACTTCCAACATCACCCATAAAAATCTTTGCTTTATGTGTATTCCAAAACAAAAAACCAAGTACTGAAACTGCTAAGACAAGAAAATGACTCCCACCAAATAAGATAAATGCAGCTAAAGACAAAAAGATTGCTTCACTCCCTGCATACCCATCAATTCCATCTAAAAAATTATATAAATTAATAAACCATACTATTAGAAAAAAAGCAAAAATGTTTGTAATAATTTGATTGTCCACATTAAAAAAGAACAGATCTAATTCTTTAAATCCACCAAGAAAATAGATTCCCATAAATGCAACAAACGACTGTCCAAGTAAACGCAACTTAGCACTCAATTCTATCAAGTCATCAATATAAGAAACAACTGCAATAATGATGCCAACCATTAACGATGCATAGAGTGTATTTGGTATTTCATCTGCAAAATAAAGATAATTCAAACCTAAAAACCAAGTCACGGCAATGGCAATCCCACCACCATGAGGTGTTGGAACACTATGAGAACTTCTCTCGTTTGGAATATCCATTAATGATTTTTTTATTGCATAATTTTTAATATAATATGTCAAAGTAAACGATATAATTAACAGCAGTAAATAAATCAATTTTTTCCTTCATTCGTTTAATAGTTCCATTTATCTCTGTTAGTATTTACTCTTCAAAATAATTTATTTAGCTATTTTTTACAACTACCTACTTGTAAATTAGCTCTATTTTTTTCTAAAAATTTTTTACCGATTCCCTTTACTTTTACAATTTCACCTATATTCTTAAAACAATGCTTTTGTCTGTATGAGATGATTGAAGAGGCTTTTTTATCTCCTAATCCCTTAATACTTATTAATTCTTTTTTACTTGCATGATTAATATCTATAGCACCAAATGCTAAACTAATTCCTAACAATATCATTATTAAAATTTTCATCTTCACCCTTTATATTTAAAATTGTTGTTAGTATACACTAAAGTATTAGAAATTTATGTTAACTTATACTACTCTCCTTTAATCATATACCTAATTCCATCTTTAACACTATAGGGAAGTGAAATTTTTGCATCATTAAAAAGTTTCTGCATCGTATCACTATTATCTACTTCTAAACTTTCATATAAGCGCTTGTAAAAAGATGGTTTTATCTTTTTAAGTATTATTGCAAAAAATGGAATATTTATTAAATAAACTTTTTTTTCTAACACCTTAGCAATACTCTTAATAAACTCTTTCGTTGATAAAGTCTTTTCATCTGAAGCTAAAAAAATTCCAGCTAAACTTTTATTAATAATCATATCAACTATATAGCATAAATTACCAATATAAACCATACTTCTTTTATTATTAATATCTCCAAATGGTAAAATTGGCACTCTGTCCACTAAGTTTATAAGACTCTTAATATTTCCCTTAACACCATAACCATAAACAATAGGTGTACGAACTATACTTACAAGGAAATCTTTATCTTCTAGCTTTTTGAGTGCCTGCTCTGCATTTAGCTTACTTTTTCCATATTCGTCTTTTGGTTTACAGATACTATTTTCTGCATAGGCACTATTGCTCTCTTCTCCGTAAACTTTAACACTACTCATGAAGATAAAATGTCTCACTCCTGATAATTTTGCTTTTTTAGCCAAATCTAATGTTTGTATTACATTTACTCTCTCATATTCTGATTTTGTAGCTCCGCCCATTTGGTGGACGAGTGCTGATAGATGGACAACAGTTTCTACACTATTTAATTCCAAATTTTCAAAACTATCTTTTAAAAAAGAATAGACAATAATATTATGATTTTTTGTATAGTTCTCTAAAAAATAAGTTCCTACAAAACCACTTGCACCAGTTAAAAGAAGATTCATTATTTCTTTTCCATTAAATCTAGCAACTCAGTAATAATTCTATTCTTTGCAAATAAAGTTTGAGTAAGATATTGAGAATTTTTAGTAAACTCTTTAACTTCTTCTGGTGTTGATGTGATAGCTCTGAGAAAAACTGATTGAATTTCTACAGTATCATTTGGTTTTGAAGAAAAACCTAAGTTATTTTTTGTAACTATATCTGCTGCATCACCATTGAGTATTGCTAAAATAGGTTTACCTGCGGCAATATATGTCTGTAATTTCGCGGGAACCGTTAATGAAAAAATTGGCTTATCAACCAATGAAACTATTAAAAAATCGCTGGATCTAAAATATTTGTACATCTCTTCTCTAGGTTTTCTACCCCAAAAGACAATATTTTTAAAACTATTTTGATCTACTAATTCTTGTAAAGCTATGGAGTGAGAACCATCTCCAATTATATTTAATTGAGCTTTTTGAATATATTCATAGGGCAATGAACCAAATGATTTGATTATATTATCAAGGTTCTGAACTTTACCTACATTCCCTGCAAATGTAAAATGTACTTTCTCTTCTTTGCTAAACTCAAAAGGAGATAAATCTTTATCTAACACATCTGCCCAATTTGGTAAATATTCTATAGGTTTATCGTCATTGGAATAATGCTTAACTTTCCCAATAAATCCTTTTCCAGAGACTGCGAAATTTGATGAGTTCCTATATATGAACCTTACAAAACCGTCAAGTACAAAACTTAAAAGCTTTGTTTTCTTAAAACCATAAGCATATACACTATCTGGCCATACATCCTGTATCCATAAAGTTACTTTTTTGTCATAAAACTTTTTCAATAAAATAGCTGGGACCATTCCAGTCAATGAGGCAATGTCAAATCCAAAAACATAATCATACTTTTTACCTATTTTTAAACTGACGATACTTCCTAAAAACATAAAAACAAAATACTTCAATAATTTCTTAAATAAACTATTTCTATATCCAGTAACAGCCTTCACTCTATAAACATTAATACCTTCGTAAATATCTTTAGAATACCATCTATTTTCATACCCAGCATATGTTTTTCCCAAGGGATAAGTTGGTGCTTGAGTTAAAATATCAACATCATAACCTTTTTGTTTCCAAGCTAAGGCAATCTCATTTATCTTAAACTCTTCTGGGTAAAAATATTCTGTCACAATCAAAATTGTCTTTTTTTTCAACTATTTCTTCCAAACCACTTTATTGACATAGTCAGTATAGGACAAAATAACTCTTAAAACTTTTTCAGATATATTTGGCATACTATAGTCAGTCACGTTTTTCAACGTATCATTTTTTTGAGTGCTTAAAACTTCTAAACCTTGTAAAATTCTTGTCTTTTCTAGTCCTACCATCATGACAGAAGACTCTTCCATCGCTTCTGGTCGCTCATGTGCTTCTCTTATATTTAAAGCGGGAAATTTCAAAATTGACGATTCTTCGCTAATCGTTCCACTATCGCTTAAAACCGCTTTAGAGTCTTTTTGAAGCTTTACATAGTCGTTAAATCCCATTGGCTTCATAAGTGATATTAAAGAGTTAAACTTCACTCCTTTTTCTTCAATCTTATTTCTTGTTCGTGGATGCGTAGAAACAATTATTGGCAATTTATAGATATCCGCTATCGCATTTAAAGTGTCCACTAAGTCTAAGAAATTTTTCTCACTACTGATATTTTCTTCACGGTGAGCCGAGACTACGAAGTATTCACCATTCCTAAGGGACAACTCTTCAACTATATTTGAATTATTAATAGCTTCAAGCTTACTATTTATAACCTCAAACATTGGACTACCAGTTTTTATTATTCTATCTGCGGGCAGTCCCTCTCTTAGTAGATACTCTCTAGCTATGTCACTGTATGTAAGATTAATGTCGCTTGTGTGGTCTACTATTTTTCTATTTGTCTCTTCTGGCACTCTTTGATCAAAACATCTATTTCCAGCTTCCATATGAAAGATTGGTATTTTTCTTTTTTTAGCGGGTATTGCACAAAGGCAGCTATTTGTATCTCCAAGTATCAAAACGGCATCAGGATTTTCTTCTTCTAAAATAGGATCAATCGCTATAATGATTTTACCTATCGTTTCGGAAGCTCCAACACCAGCCGCATTCAAAAAGTAATCAGGTTTTCTTAGATTAAAATCATTAAAAAAAACTTCATTGAGTTCATAATCATAATTTTGTCCAGTATGCACTAAAACATGATCTATCGCATTTGACTCTTCAAGCTTGGCTATTACGCAAGAGAGTCGTATTATTTCAGGTCTTGTTCCAACTATTGTAACTACTTTTAATTTTTTTATCATTTTAAACCTCTAGGTAGTATGTATCTGGTTTTGCATTGTCAAAGGCTTCGTTCGCCCACAAGAGAAGTATCATCTCTTCGTCGCCTATATTTTTAATGTTGTGACTGTACCCCGGTATCATTTCAACGATTTCCATCTTTTTGTCACTTACTTTATAGCTTGTTATCTCGTTTGTTAAAATGTGGCGATACTCTATGACCGCTTCGCCCTTAACCACTAAAAACTTTTCATTTTTCGTATGATGATAATGATTTCCTCTTTTGATTCCGGGTGCCGTTGTTGAAAGTGAGAACTGTCCGCTATCTAGTGTTTTGAGTATCTCATAAAAAGTGCCTCTTTCGTCTTCATTCCCCTTTAGCTCATAAGAGAAGTCATCAATGGCTAAATAGCTCAGATAAGTTGCGTAAAGAGCTCTCTCAAATCCAGAAGCTACATCGGGGATGAGTAGTGTTTGTCGATTTTCTTTAAAACTATAAAGTAAACCCTCTATCTCACCTAAAGTTTTTGTATAAACGCTCTCTACTTCAAAATATTTCTCTTCGCTTTGGGACTCAAGCTTATCTATAAAAGAGCTTACAACGTCATCAATGTAAACAAGATTCAGTTCTGCGTCTTTGTTGTTTACTTGTATCTCTAAGTTATTTGCTATATTATGACACCAAGTCGATACTACAGAGTTATAGTTTGGTTTTGACCACTTACCAAAGACATTTGGCAATCTATAAACATACACTCTTGCACCCATCTCATTAGAGTACCCAATCAATGCATTTTCAGCTTCAAGTTTACTCTTTCCATAGTCATTATCTAAAGAGGATTGAGTAGATGAAGATAATAATATAGGAGTTTTTTTATTTTCTTTTTTTAAAATATTTATAATATTTTGTGTAAGAGCGCTATTACCCTCATAAAATTCACTAACATTTTCAGGTCGATTCACCCCTGCAAGATGATATATAAAATCAACCTCTTTTACATAGGCCTCAAGCAAATTGATAGAATCTTTTTTACTATACAAATAGAGTTCTATATTCTCATCTCTCTTTAGATGCTCAATCAAATTTTTTGCTATGAATCCATTTGAACCAGTTATGAGTATTTTCAACTATATAACCCCAAACTCTTTAAGTTCATCTTGAATCTCATGTAAACCAATTAACATTTTTCTCAATTCTTCTTCATTAAGTCTATGTGTATTATGAGAATGATATTCATCAGCTTGAGTTACTACTTCTTCTCCATCTTCAACAAATTGATTGTAATTTAAATCTCTGTTATCTGATGGAATTCTATAGTATTCTCCCATATCTAAGGCTTTTACTTTTTCTTCTTTTGTTAAAAGTGTTTCATAAAGTTTTTCACCATGACGAGTACCTATTATTTTCACTTCATGTTCAGTTCTTTTCAACATATTTTTTAAAGTTTTCGTCAAAAGTTCTATCGTGGCCGCTGGAGCTTTTTGAACAAAGATATCCCCATTTTGACCATTTTTAAATGCAAACAAAACCAAATCAACTGCTTGATCCAAACTCATCATAAACCTAGTCATTGCTGGGTCAGTAATAGTGATAGTTTTATTGTTTCTAATCTGATCTATAAAGAGTGGTATTACAGATCCTCGACTTGCCATAACATTGCCATATCTCGTACATGCTATCATCGTCTCATCGTCATCTAGGTTTCTACTCTTTGCCACTGCAACTCTTTCCATCATAGCTTTACTAATACCCATCGCGTTTATAGGGTAGACAGCTTTGTCCGTACTCAGGACTATTACTTTTTTTACTTTGGCGTTTATAGCTGCATTTAACACATTTTCAGTTCCTATGACATTTGTCTGAACTGCCTGCATAGGATAAAACTCACAAGATGGCACTTGCTTCAAAGCCGCCGCATGGAAAATGAAGTCAACACCACGAACAGCATCTATTACAGAGTTAACATCTCGAACATCACCAAGATAAAATTTCAGTTTATCATTATTATAAACCTTTCTCATATCGTCTTGCTTTTTTTCATCACGGGAGAAGATTCTTATCTCTTTTATATCCGTATCTAAAAATCCACGAAGAACGGCATTTCCAAAAGAACCTGTTCCTCCTGTTATTAGTAATGTTTTATTTTTGAACATTAGTTATCCTATGCATATATATTACTTATTCTATCATTATGATATGAAATAAGCTATTAAATCATCCACTTTATTATCGATTATTGCTATACTTTTTTGCACTCTTTCTTTTTTGTGGTAATTTTCAATTTGTTTCACTAAATCTTTCTCATTATTTTGAAAAACTAAAGATGGACGAATCACTTCATTCACATAATTCAAGTCAATTGCAATAACATCCAACCCTAATTCAACCGCTTCAATAAGAGGTAAACCAAATGATTCCTTGAGGGATGGAAAGATTAAGCATTTACTTTGGTTATATATTTCACATACTTTACTTTTTGGCACTATACCAACATTCACTATATTACAAATTCCATCTCTGTTAATTCTTTCAATCTGTTCTAAAAGTTCACTTTTATCATCTTCTATTGTAACCACACATGATAACTTTATATTTTTCTTTGAAATCAATTCAATGGCATTTAACAGTAAACTATGATTTTTATGTGGATGAGCTAATGATATATAACAAAAATCAAATAGCTTTTCCTCCATTTTCTTATCGCAACACTGGAAAAATGGCAGTAGCTTTACATTTTCACACTTGTATTTAGTCATAAATTTATTTTTTATGTATTTTGTTTGACATCCCACAAAATCAACATTTTTTATAAAATATCTAATGTAAATTTGTTGTAGACTGTACTTTATAAAAAAAGAAAATGAACTCTTCATGAGTTCATTCATATTTGCAAGTAAATATGAATTATGAAAATATACCATGGATTTTTTAGACTTTACCAATGGAGGTAAGTTACCAAAGTACAAAGAGTTGTCTATTCTTCTAGAAAAAAGCTTCAGCTTTTTTAAGACTGAGTCCATAACGATCACTTCTCTTCTTGTAGTTGATATGATTTTATATTTTAGTGAAATATCAATATATACTTTCACATCTAGCCTATCATAATTATTTTCCAATTGATCAAGAAGATATACTAAAATCTCTAAACCTCCACCGCTTTTTATATTGGGAGCAATTATATTTATCATATTACAAAATGTAGCTATTTACTTGATTTTCAAAGAGCTGATCAAAGTCTATTTTCATAACGTTATTTTTCATTTTTTGATAGTTCTCTTCGATAAGAAAAAAATCTACAACTTCAACCAAACTATTTTTATCATTGATGTCAAATACTTTTCCACTATCAAATTGCACTATCATGTCATCTTTACTTCCCACTTGACTTGAAGCGATAACAGGTAAACCATAGTATAAGGCTTCTTCAACAACAAGTCCCCACGGTTCTTTTTTGGATGGTAATATAAAAATATCATTTTCTAAGTATTTATTGTGTATCTCACTATTATTGATATGCTGGATTAGCATGATATTTTGTGAATTTTCTATTTCTTTTTTTATTTGTTCTTTTAAAGGTCCATTTCCTACTATTTCAAGTGAAGCATCATCTATTTTTTTAAATACATCTATAATAGAAAAAAGATTTTTCTCTTCAGATAATCTTCCAACATACAGAAATTTCTTTTCATATTTTTTTGTACTTTTTTGAAATATAACTTTATTAAACAGTCCAACTCCACCTGTGCTTATGATATTTTTATAGCCTATAACTTCCGCTAATTGTTTTTGTGGCTTTCCAGAGACATACACGCCACTCATTCGACTCTGATAAACTTTTTTAAGGAATAAGTATATTCCTGATACTTTACTTTCATATATGGAAGATTCTATGACTGTATAGTTTTTTCTTTTTGGACTCAAAAATGCGAACATCCATAATTCTAAGACATCCCATCCCCCTAAAATAATCTTTGTATATTTAATATTTTGTAAAAATTTCATTATTTTTTGGAAACTAACAAATTTATTAGTACTTTCAAATGTATTGTCGTACAAATATGAAAAATCAAAATTCATATCTGAACTACAGAAATCTTTGGTTCTAATAGCAGAACTAGTCCCTATATAGAGAACATATATTTTTTTCTTTTTTGCAATTTCATTATATAAATTCACTTTATAAAAAGATGGTAAGTGTGTCACAAATACAAAATCGTACAAATTCTATTATCCTTTTTATTTAATTCTTTGTTGCAAAATAATTATTCTCACTAAGTTTTTGAATATTTACATATCCATAACTATTTAAAATATCAAAAACATCATTCTCTTCGAGGCATTCAAATATAATTCCCTTAATTTCATAGTTTTTTAAGAATTCTTTTCCTCCTTCAAAGACCTCTTTTTCAAATCCTTCAACATCAACTTTAATTATATAGTTGTTATCTTTCGAAAAGTTATTATCTGATACAAATTTATCAAGGGTTGTAACTTCAACTTCAATACCACTACTATCATTGATAATATGATTTATCGTCGAACTTCCTCCATAATCTGAAAAATGAATTTTACCAACTTCATTTGATAAAGCCAATTGTTTAACATCATATTCTGAAAAGTTATTTAATAAAAAATTCATTTTGCATCTTTTAGAAGTATAAGGATGTGGTTCAAAAGCAACAATATGCTTGCATATGTCCATTATAGAAACACTATAAGAGCCAATATTAGCTCCAATATCAAAAAATATAGTTTCTTTATCTTTGTTATTTTCAATCAAATTTCGTAAAACTAGCACTTCCTCCTTATCAGGGATATCAGTGTATGCGTACATAGTTGATATAGTACACTTTGGATATAAAAATAGACTTTTTCCATTAAAAATATGTTTAGAAACAATATTACCAGTAGCTCTTTTATATATTTGAAATACTACTCCAAAGAATAGATATTTAACAATATTTAACCCTTTATTCTTTCTTATTATGTACCTAATCACTTCTAACATTTTAATTCTCCTACTATATTTTTGCTATTATTATTTCTTGACAATTGAATCAATTATAAAATAGAACATCTTTTGGTATTTTTATAACTTTTCTAATAATATTCAACAATACTTTTTTAAGTCTTAGAACAAGAAGTGTCTTAAATAAAACACTATATAAATATATCTTAAATTTTCTCTTATCAAAGAATACTTTAGTTAATATTTTCCAATCGAATAATCTAATTTCTTTTGGTTCAACCGAGTAATTATTTAAAATTTTATTAGTTTTAAGTAGTATATTATCATAAAATTTTAAATATTTAAAATCTGCATTATCAAATTCTATCTCACTATATTTATCAAGATAAAAATCCATTACAAGAAACATGGCTGTAGGTAAAAATCTTTTATATTTACCTCTATACGAATAACTACTTATTGACATTCTATATGAAATAAGCTTTTCTGTAATTATACCAATATCTTTTATTTCACTAAATCTTAGCCATGCATCTAAATCCGAAGAAGTTTTGAACTTTTCTCCATTAAATGATTTTATATTATTTTTATAGATATCAACTTTTGCCATCACACTAGGAGTAATTAAAAAATTGTCATACTTTAAGACTAATGAAAAGAGTTGTTTAAAATCAAACTGGTGATACGATTTACTTTTTAATTCTTCAGGAAAAAATTGTTCTCCGATACTACTTCCGTTATCGTCTATTAAATTAGCTCGGACGAATACAGCCGATATCTCATTTTTAGACAAATAGTTAACTTGAGTTTCAACCATTGTAACTCCATATATGTCATCCGCATGATATATAGCCCCATAATCGCCTTCTAAACCTTCAATACATTTTGTAAAATTAGCTTCTCCACCTATATTTTCTTTATTCTGATAGACTTGAATATTATTAAATCTACTCTCATACTTATTAAGAATTTTCATACTATTATCAGTTGAAGCATTATCAAATATTTTAATAATTACATTTTTGTATGTTTGATTTACAACACTATCTAATGTTTGAGATATTGTAGCTTCGTTATTATAGTTTGGAATACAGATACACACCAATGGTTCATTACTCATACAACTTTCCTATATTATTAGATTTCATCATTATATATTTTCGCAATATTATAAATTCTTTCCGCCATATACTCATAGCTAAATTTATCGCCATTTTTAGATTTTAAAAATTCTTTTGATGAGACTATCATTAATAAAGCTTCTTCTTCCGATATGTTGATGAGCCTTTCTTCTAAATCTTTCATCGACCTATATTCTCGTAAATCAATAAAAAGATTTTTAGGTATAAAATTTTCTATATCAGAAGCTCCAATATAAATCGGTATAGCACCGGCCATAAAACAATCAATTATTTTCTCTGTAACATATCCAGGGTATATAGTATTTTCTGCACAAAAAACAAATTTATAGTTAGCTATAGTATTAATTTTATTTTCACATTGACCCTTATAGACTACAGGTATTACTTTCTTCATCATTTCTCTTGATATGGATGGAAATCTCTCATATTCATCCCACCCAGCACCATAAAGGTCTAGTGTTTCCAAATCACCAAAATATTTGATTGCTTCCCACCTTTTAGTGTGAAGCTCATTTTTCAAAGCAGTCTTAAAAGATTTTGAAAAAAACTTACCCAATTCATATTTTACTTGATGAATAATATAGTAAAATCTATTTTTAGCAGTATTTTGTGCTAAATCAGTTTGTGTAAGAGGACTAATATTAATACTTTTTATATTCTTATTTAATAATCTTTTCAATAATTTATCTAATTTATTCAAAATTTCAAAATTTCCAGATTTATTTCCAGCAACTATAACCATTAGTTTTCGATTATTCCACGGTTGCATTTTTACACTCAAATATTTTTTATGAAACGATGGAAAATACATAGTTTCAATATCCTTCATATCAGGACTATTAAATAATCCACTAAATGTAATATTTTTGTAGTATATTTTTACAATAGACTTAAAATTATCATAATAATTGTAAGCATAAATTGGAGATTCCGCATTTATTGTTATAAGGGGGATAGCACCTTCTTTTAAAAGCCAAGTGGAATTATCACAAAGTGGTTCACCAATAATTCCTATTGATGAAAAATCACTAAACTTCTCATGTTCAACTTTTTTCTTTAAAGTATCTATGGACACAAGCTCTATATTTAAATCTACAAGTAATTTTTGCAAGTATACCAACCAAGCAGAACCCGGAAATCTATCGCACCAATCAAGATCAAAAATCCTATCATCTGAAAACTCTTTAGAATCCGTACTAAGAACAACTACTTTTATTTTTTTCATAATATACCTATAAAACTTTATTAAATGGAGCATGACTCTTTATTAAAGATTCATATATCACGATATAAATTCTCTAATTTCATCAATCATATAACCAATTGCATCATCACCCATACCTGGATAAAGTCCAATCCAAAAACTATCGTTCATGATTTTGTCTGTGTTTGGTAAGTCACTAATAACTCGATAATCAATATTTTCCGTCATATGATCAAACATAGGATGTCTTAACATATTTCCTGCAAAAAGATTTCTTGTTTGTATATTATTACTTTCTAAATATTGGGAAAGTTCATTTCTAGTAAATTTAACTCCGTCTTTTAAAGTAATCATAAATCCAAACCAACTAGGGTACGAATTAGGCTGTGTCGAAACTAATATTAATTCCTCTAAATCTTTAAGTCCATCATATAATTTTTTAAAGTTCTCTTTTCTTTTTATAACAAATGATGGGAACTTTTCTAGTTGCGCAACTCCAACCGCGGCTTGCATATCTGAAACTTTTAGATTAAATCCAAAATGACCATATACGTATTTATGGTCGTACCCTTTTGGCAGTGAGCCAAAACTCTGAGAAAATCTTGCATTACAAGTATTATCCACTCCACTCTCACACCAGCAGTCTCTTCCCCAGTCTCTCATAGAAAGCATTATCTTTTTAAGAAGTGGGTTGTCAGTATATGTCGCTCCGCCTTCACCCATTGTCATATGATGTGGAGGGTAAAAGCTACTCGTTCCGATGTCTCCCCAAGTTCCCGTTGGCTTACCGTCATACATAGAGCCAAGAGCGTCACAATTGTCTTCAACTAACCAAAGATTATGTTTGTCACAAAACTCTTTAACGGCTTTTATATTAAAAGGATTTCCAAGAGTGTGAGCTATCATAATTGCTTTTGTTTTTGGACTTAACGCAGCTTCTAATTGTTCTACATCAATGTTAAAATATGTTAGTTCCATATCTACAAAGACAGGTACCGCTCCATATTGAACTATAGGGGCTAAGGTAGTAGGAAATCCGGCAGCGACAGTTATGACTTCATCACCGCGTTTAATTTGTCTCTCTTTTAAAAGTGGAGATGTTAACGTATAAAATGCTAACAAATTAGCGGAACTTCCAGAGTTAACCAAGAAAGACCATCTAACACCTAAAAATTCTGATAATTGCTTTTCAAACTTTTTGGAGTAGTCACCATATGTTAACCAAAAGTCTAAAGAACTATCCACTAGATATGTCATCTCTTTCTCGTCAAAAACACGTCCAGCATAGTTAACTCTACTCTCACCCGCTATAAATGCTTTCTCTTGTTGTGGCTTATGCACCAATTCATAATATTCTTTAGTCTTATCTAATATCTCTTGTTTTAATTGTTGTTGTTTTGTCACTTTAGTTGCCCTTCCACATAGTATTAATTTTATTTAAGTACGGATCATTCAAAATAGTTTCTTTATCTAATTTATCGAAATTATAACTAAAGTATTCTCTCATTTTTATTATTGCATCTTTATACGATGTGAATTCAAAACCTTGTATTTCGTTCATTAATCTACTGTTAGAAGATGTGTATTCATTATTTATTCCATCGTTTAAGACAACAACTTCGGATTTAAAATCGCTTGTTTCATTGATTAAATCAACTAATGAAATCAAATCTACTTTTTTACCAGTTGTGACATTGTATATCTTCTCTTTAGAATCGTTATGAATAAACCAGTCAATCATTTTTAGCAAATCATCTATGTAAATATAATCAAAATATACATTCTTATTTATAACGATTGGTAGTTTTAACAAGTTTTTTACAATGGCGTTTGAAATAAACTTGAATCTATAGTTTTCATACTCTCCATAAGCACCAAAAATTCTAAGTTGAACTATTTTATCAGATTTTTCTATATATTTTGAAGTGATACTTTTATAGAAACCATACTCGTCATGAGGCTGCTCTTTTAAATAATCTTCTTCTTTGGCATCTTCAATTGGCTTATGCTTTCCATACTCTGCACCACTTCCAAAAGAGATTATCTTTTTAACGTTTTTTTCATGCTTGGCAATATTGAAAAATATTCTAAGATTATATTCAGTAATATTTTTCATATTTGATACATCCCTTCCTCCACCGCGATTTGCAAGGTGAATGATTACATCTATCTTATTCGATAAAATGTATTCATCAAGTTTTTTTTCATCAGCTAAATCTAACTTTTTACTTGATGGAGCAAAAAGGTTGTAATTATTATGGTTCTTTTCTAAATACTCTTGTATATGAGTACCGACAAAACCACTTGCTCCTGTTATAAAAATATTCATACTATTCTTCTAGCGGTTCTATAATCATCTCTTTGAAAAACTCATCTCTTTCTAAAAATGGATACATATCTTCCGTTGGCTTTGAGACCATCGAACCATCAGACCGTTTTGAAGAAGAAACAGTAGGAATTATTTCTTGATATTCAGGACACATTATTTCACATATAGTTGGTCCATTTGAGGACATTGTCTCTTCTATTGCTTTATCTAATTCAGAAAATGTATTTGCTGTAAAATATGTAAACCCATATGCATATGCAATCTTACTTAACTCTGGAAATGAAATTCCACTACTAGGTTCTGTTCCTAATAACCTACCATCAAAAAATTTATTTTGTGTTGTGCGAATAGATAGATATCCAGCATTATTCCATACAAAGATTTTAATAGGCAATTGATTGTGAATTATAGTTTGAAGTTCTTGAATATTCATTTGAAAAGAGCCATCGCCAGTAATGGCTACAACTTCACCTTTTTTAGCAAATGACATGCCAATAGCCGCAGGAATTGTAAAGCCCATATCTGCTTGAGCGCCTGAAGTGATATATCGTTGTGTAGCTCTAATCTTTAATGCCTGAGCAGTGACATAGTAGGCCGATCCAGCATCTGCAACAAATGCCGTATCATCTTTCGTATATTTACTTAAATGTTCTATAAATGTGTATTTGTTAATCTTTTTATCTTTCTCTTCATACGATTTCAAAGCAACTGGCCATTTTTCACGCCAAGATTGACATTTTAAAATCCATTCATCTCTTTGAAAATTAAAGTTATTTTCCACATTCATTTTTTGTAGAAATTTTTTAACATCGCCATTGATAAGTTTATCTATTTTTACCGTATTCTTTTTGTGTTCAATTGAATCGATATCCACTACAATCACTTTTGCTTCGCGTGCGAACATTTTGTATTCAAAACCAGTTAAGGCTACGGCTAAACGAGAACCAAGGACAATAACTAAATCAGAATTTTGTATAGCGAAATTTCCCGCTCGATCCCCTTTTATACCCAACCGACCAATACAAAATCTATCATCGCTTTCGAGGATATCAATTCCTAAATACGATGTTGCAACAGGAATTTGAAACTTTTCAATAAAAGCTTTAAATTCATTTATTGCATCGCCTAACCTAATACCATTGCCGGCTATTATCATTGGTCGTTTTGCTTCTTTTATAGCATTGACAACTAATTCTATATCTTCGTCTTCTATATCTTCCTTAAAGGTATTCCCTTCTTTCAACGAATCAAAATGAATCATTTCGTCTTCTTCAATAATAGCACCCTGAACATCTTGGGGTATATCAAGCCAAACAGGTCCTGGACGTCCAGATTTTGCTAAATATGCGGCCTTTTCCAAGTGATACGCAATTTCTTTTGGTTCATTGATCATTACGGCATATTTTGAAATGGAAGTCACAATCGAAATGATATCGGCTTCTTGAACACCCAGCTGTCGTAATGCCAGTTCTGAATTATATACAGTTTCTTTCTTTTTTACTTGGCCTGATAAAAAGAATACAGGTGTATTATCTTGCCAAGCATCTAATAGCCCTGTAACGGCATTTGTAGCACCACACCCACTTGTAGTCATTGCGACGGCATAAGAATTTTTATACTTTGCGTAAGCAACCGCTGCCATTGCAGAGGCTTGCTCATGATGATTCAACACTGCATTAAGTTTTTCATGTTTGGCAATGCCGTCATTTAAGAACATCGCTCCCCCGCCAGTGACTAAGAAAACGTCTTTTACCCCAAGAGTACTACACAAAAAATTTGCAACATAGTCAGCTACTCGTACTTTTCCCATTACTTTTCCTGTTTGTTTAGATGATCAACATTCCATTTAACGGTATGTTGTAGAGCTTCTTTAAAAGTAAATATTTCCTTAACCTTTAATTGTTTAGTAATATAACCTAAATTTGGTATAAACTTTGATGCATCATTAGTATGATTTTGTACAATTACTTCAACCGGATTAGATACTATTGTATTTATTTTATTTGCTACGTCTAGAAGTGAGACAGCATCTGAGGAACCAAGGTTGTAAACATCACCTCTTTTACCCTTTGCAAGAACCATTAGTAACCACGCCGCCATATCTGTGGCGTATAAATAGCTTCTTTGAGGCTTTCCATTGCCTACAATACGCATAGGCTGATTGTTTAAGGCCTCTTGCAAAAATGAATTAATTGCCCATGGTTTATTAAGCTCTTGGAATGGACCAATAAAGGAGAATGGTCTTACGATGCAAATTGGCAATTTATATAAACTTCTATAGGCTAAACAAACTGTTTCGGAATATCTTTTCGCTTCAGGATATATAGAAGTAATATCGCTCTTTAAAAAAATACACAACATAGTTTCACTCAATGCATCTCCGTTAAGAGGAGGTTTTCCATACACTTGCCCTGAGCTCAAATGAACAATGCCTTCTATATCTGACAACCTAGACGCTGCATCCATCACAGCCTTCGTCCCTAAAGCAATTACATCCATAGTATTAACGGGGTCCGACATGTGAACTCTGTTATCTGGACTCGCTGCGGCATGAATGATAAAATTTATGTCGCTTTGTAAATTATGAATACTTCGCACATCTGAGCGCACAAATGTAATATCATCTCTGTGATATAACTCAGGGTCACTTTTTTCAAGTTTATCCGGATTTCTTGCCAAAAGAATAATGCGACACTTAAAATTAAATTTATCATTTAACCATGCCAAAGACCTAGCCGTCCAACCTCCAACAAAACCAGTTCCACCCGTTATAAGTATTGTCTTTTCTCTCAATATTTCCAAATCAGACACCATTGCTTGCAATGATTTACATATGTCATTTTCAATAAAGTCTTGCATCTATACCTCTTTCCTTGCCAATGTTTGAGCGACTTCAATAATCAGATCTTCTTGTCCAGCGATTGCACCTCGTCGTCCAAGTTCAAAATAAATATCCCTAGGGTTAACATTATAAATTTCTGCTGCCCGAGCCACTGGTTTTGAGAACACAGACACAACACCACTCATGCCACTTACAATACTTGAACTTGTTATTTTGGGTAAAACCTTGAAAAGATCTTCCGCCAAATCTGCAGCATCGAGTAATTTGTATAAATCAATACCGGTATCAATTCCCTGCATAGAAAACACAGCCGCTAAAAGTTCAATACTTGCATTTCCAGCTCCGCCACCAAATCCACAAATGGAACCGTCAATACTATGTGCACCTGATTTTACGGCTGCAAGAGAATTTGCGATTGCCATTCCTAAATTATTATGCCCGTGAAAACCAATTGGAACCTTCAATGCACTTCTTAATAACGATATGCGTTCCGTTACGTCATCTGGTAAAAATGTTCCCGCTGAGTCTAAAATAGTAATGCCTTCTGCTCCATACGATTCCATTTTCAAAGCTTCTTGAACAAGCATGTCAGGTGAAATCATGTGAGACATCATCAATCCTCCATAAGCACGACGGCCTTTTTCTCTTACAAATGATATATGCTGTTCAGTGGTATCTGCTTCAGTACATTGAGCAGCAATTCGAATAACATCAACTCCATATTCCATCGCTTTTGATATATCTTTGGAAACAGTCGCATATCCTGGAACAACATGAATGCCTAATAGTGCCTTTTTTAAATGCTCTCGTGCGGTCCGTAACATATCTTCATCACTTAAAAGGCTTTTTCCAATTTGTAATGATGATGCACCTAGTCCAATCCCATGTCCAACTTCAACGACACCGACACCTGCAGCATCGGCCAAACGAGCATAAGTTATTATCTGTTCTTTTGTTAGTTGATGGCGAATCGCATGCGATCCATCACGTAATGTAACATCATGTAATAATATTTTGTGTTCATTCATATGCCTATTCCTTATTGAGTTTTTTTTGTGCAAAACATTCTGCTACTTCAATTGCCGCACTGTTTATAATATCTAAGTTCCCTGCGAACTTAGGTAAATAATCTCCTAATCCTTGTACTCGAACCGTTACGAGAACTCTTCCATTATCGTAAGTTGGTGAGACGACCATCTGATACCCTGGAACATATTGTTGAATTTTTTTTACCATCTGTTCAACTTCCACCACAATACAATTCATATCAGGCTTTTGGATTTCAGCCATAACTGTCGTTTGCATATCTATAGCTGGATTTGCAGGATTTAAGTTTAGCATTGCTTTTGCTACTTTTGCTCTACTAAAAATTCTTAAACCCTTTTCCGTAGTTTCAATATACTCATCAATATTTATTCTTGTAGCAGGTCCTGCACTCCGAGATGATATAGTTGACACGGTCTCTATATACTCTATTTCAGAATGCACCTTACTTATTGCGTATGCCAAAGGCGTTGATGCCTGTCCTCCACATGTAATCATATTTACATTATCAGATTTTACAGCTTCCTCTAGATTAACTGCAGGTACACATAAAGTGCCTATCTTAGCTGGCGTCATATCAATAACAAATTTTCCAAGTTTTTTTAGTACTGGAGCATGTACTAAATGACTTTTTGCCGATGTAGCGTCAAAAACTATATCGCATAAATCTGGCTCTCGAACAATTATGTCAATTCCTTCATCACTCAAACGAATTCCCATTGAGGCCGCTTTACTCATACCAGAAGACGACAAATTTCTCCCAGAAAAAATAGTACAATTCAAGTATTTTGAACGTTGAATCTTAATTAACAAATCAGTGCCAATGTTCCCTGTACCAATGATTCCAACTCGTAATTTATCACTCATTATCACACCAACCAATATTTCTTCTTTTAGCATCATTAACATAAGACTCTAAATCTTCTTTTGTTAAAGTTTTAGTATCGTCTTCATAATACAATTTATACCATTTCACAGTCTTTTCAAAAGTTGTGTCACTATCCCAAACATCTTTCCATTTTAAAAGTATATGAGCTTTAGAACAGTCTAATTTTAATAGGTTTGCTTCATGAAGTTGATTTGGGTCTTTGTTAATTTCATAATCGATTTTAGCCCAATGTTTTTTGACATTTGTTACAACTTCTTCAACCGTTATACTACCCTCGTCTGATGGACCGAAGTTCCATGCTTCTCCGAATTCTACTTTTTCCTCAAGTAGTTTTTGACCTATATGTAAATACCCACTAAGTGGTTCAAGCACGTGCTGCCAAGGTCTTGTGGCATATGGATTTCTAATACTTACTTTTTTACCTTCTGACACTGAAAGCATTATGTCCGTGATGAGTCTGTCTTTCGCCCAGTCACCACCACCTATAACATTGCCAGCTCGACAGCTTGCAAGAAGAGTATTATGAGTTTTCTTATAATCTTTGGTATTGAAATAAGAATTTCTATATGAGTTAGCCAATAAGTCTGCGCAGCCCTTTGATGAGCTATATGGATCGTACCCACCCATAGGATCATTTTCTCTGTAGCCCCATATCCACTCTTTATTATCATATACCTTGTCGCTTGTGATGTTTACTATCACTTTTACATTTGATTTTCTACATGCTTCAAATACTTTAAGGGTTCCCATAACATTTGTTTCGTATGTCTCTATTGGATTTTCATAAGAAAGTCTTACTAATGGCTGAGCCGCTAAATGAAATACGATGTCTGGTTTATATTCTTCAAAAGTTTTATTCAATTTATCTAGGTCTCTAATATCGCCGATAATTGAAATAATGTCAAGATCCAATAATCCAATATGATTTGGTGTTGTTGGAGCTTCTAACGAGTAGCCAATAACATTCGCTCCCATCTGCTTTAGCCAATATACAAGCCAACTACCTTTAAAGCCGGTATGTCCCGTAACTAGTACGGTTTTGCCTTTATATATTCCCGTAAATAGGTTTTGCATTACCATACTTTCCAAGGTGCCTTATTTGTGTCCCAGAGTCCACATCTTATTTTCTTAAGTTTTAGCATTTACTCTTAACCCTCTAATATATATTTGTTAATTTCTCTGTTTTTTATGTTGTTCATCATAAAAAGACTTATTTTAAGAGATGAAACTCTTTAACCAAAGATTCAATAGCTTCTATATCTCTCTGATTCTCTTCGATATTATTAGAAAAAACATTCTGTAAAAATGGATATTTAATATCTTTTAGTACTGGAATGGGCTTAGTTTTCCTTATAAAAACTTTTAGTTTTCTGAAAGCTGATTTTGATAAAAATATTTTTAGGATTTTCGACATAACACTTTTAAGTGATATTTTCTTACCATCTATCATTAAGTTAAATGTGCTTATTACTATTTCTTTTGCTTCATCTCTATTAACTTTCAGCTGTTTTTGTGCAATGTCTGACAAATCATAAATAAATTCATTTTTTTCATCTATGTATTTTTCAGACAGCCACCATTCTATAAAGTCTAATTCTCTATCCCAATTATCATCATGAATTGGTTCATTTTCATCAGACCTTAACCAAAATAATTCATCTGTACTTTTGAACTTTCCTAGTAGATACGTTGTCATAGCTTGGTGCATCTCAGTGGTATATGCTGAGCTGTATTTTTTTGACTCCCCCCATCCTTTTTGCCAAACTTCTTTTCTTAATAACCCATAAGCAGTAGCTGCAACATAAGATTTAATTGCAATAGCAGTTCTTTCTTTTATATCATCTTGCATTGCGCTATATCCCCATAAATCATAACTATCTCTATATTTTAATATTTTTGCTTCATTGTCATACTTAAATCCAACAGTCTGACCAATACACCCAGATAATTCTATGTCAGAATCTAATTCTAATATTAAATTTCTTAAAGCACCTTTTAAATAGAATTCATCATCACACAAAGATGCTACATATGGTGTATTAATATAACCAATTGCCATATTAATTCTTTCACTAAAACTTGTTAAACTATGTATATATTGAATACCATCAAGTGTAACAATAACATCTAAAATATTTTTAGGCAGAGACTTAACTGAACCATCTAATATAATAATGCTAACACCAGAGTTATACCAATAAAGAATCTGACGAAGGATGAAATCTTGTCTAGCATACGTTGGCATAACTAGAGAAACATTTTTTAATATATCAAAATATTGATGTTTTTTATTTGCTTGTTTTATCTTATCTAAAAACCATTGCTCTTTTTTAGTATTTACTATATTCATTTTTCTACCTTATCGCTGATTAAAAATGTATTATCAAGTATAAAACTAGAAAGAAAGAATACATATGTATCCATAAAAAGCATTAGCATGAATTTACTTCTCATCTATATTCTTTGATTTTATAAAAAAATAATTAAATCTTTCTTTTAAGTCATTCTTAATAATTAAATTTGGACTTTTTCCTATTATAAGACTTCTTTTTTTAATTACTTCATTATTGATAAATGTACCATGAGATACACATGAATTTTCTCCAATTCTTGTCGCCCCAATTATAGATGAATTAGGGTATATAATTACATTTTCTTCTATAAATGGATATTCAACTTTTTCATTTGCTCCAATAGTACAATGTTGAGATATGACTAAATAATTAGAATACTGAGCTTTGCCTAAAACTATTCCTGTTCCATGAATTAGTACAAATATATCTGGTAGTTCTGTATTATACATACAATGAAATTGGTGTAATGTTTTATTTAAATAAAATAATTTTGTAGCAATTATTACATTGTCATATTTTTTATAAGCAATATATGATGCATAATATATAAATACAGTATATTGATCAGCATTTAAATGGTTGAAATATAATTCTTGATCCTTATAATAATGTTTTAATGCTATATGCTTAAAATTAAATTCTAATTTTTCAAGAGCTTCTTCTACAATTTTAAAAAGACTATTTAACTCATTATCGTCAGGAAAAAATAATTGAATTTGTTTCATCAAATATTTATTTAGATTTTCACAAGAAAGACTTGACTTCATCTAAGACAATTCCTTAATTTCACTTAATTTGGAATCATTTCCCCAAAAAGCCATAGGCTCATAGTCTGGATACGGATAAAAACCTAAATTTAATTGAATATTATAATTTCTTTCATTTAAATAGTTTTCCACTAACCGTCTTATTGAAATTGCTTGTCCACTGCAACAGTTTATAGCCTGATTCTTATATTTTTTTTGATCTACTATTAAAAGAATATTTTTCACAACTTCACTTATATGTAAAAAATCTCTTAATTGTTCACCACTAGACATGTTAAACTCCTTTTCATCATCTTCTATTGCTTTATCTAAAAGTGCCATTAATGATTTTTCAGATTGTCCATTTCCATACATATAAAATAATCTAATCCATTTGTAGGAAAAATCAAATTCTTTATTTAATTCAATAACAAATTTTCTCAAGGTATCTTTTGCTATTGCATATGAATTTGATGGTTTCATATCTATATTTTCTGATAAGCAACCATTTTGAATACCATATTCAAAACAAGTTCCAGTTATGACTATATCTTTTAAACCACCTTTTATAAAACTTTTTATAAATCTATACTGATTGATTAAATTTTTTTCTATATGTATCAAATCTTTATAATTTGGAAGTCCTTCCCAAGATAGATGGATTACTTTATCTGGTTTATTAAAAAGCCTATATAAATCTTTATTTACATAGTCATTCATGTCATATTCAATATACAATACTTTATCAAACCAATCAAGTTTTTTTGCTTTCTCTAAACTTCTTGATGTTGCAATAATTTCAAAAGATTTATTTTTAACCAACTCATTGATTAAATGATTACCAATAAAACCCGTAGCACCAGTAACAAGAATTTTCATTAGATAATTTTCAGCTTTGGAACTGCAACAACAAAATTACAATCCCACTCTTTCACATAAGATAACTGTTCCATGACTTCATCTTTTATATTCCACGGCAGTATTAAAATAAAATCTGGCTTTGTTTTTTTTATATTTTTTTCACTTACAACTGCAATATGGCTAGCTGGCAAGTATTTTCCTTGCTTGTGTGGTGATTTATCTACTACATATTCTATTAGGTCGTTTTTTACCCCTGCATAGTTTAAAAGAGTATTTCCTTTTGCTGCTGCTCCATAAGCTACAACTTTTTTATTATCTCTTTTAGCTTTTATTAAAAAGTTTAGTAAATCGTATTTTACATTATCTGCTTTTTCTTGAAAGTTTTTGTAAACATCCATTCCTAAAAGCCCAAATTGATCTTCTTCACATAAAAGGCTATCAATATTATCTGAAATAGGAATATTACTATTTTCTAAATGTGTGGCGTAAATTCTCAAACTTCCACCATGAGTAGTAAGCTTTTCTACATCATATAATTTTAAGCCCTGAGATTCAAATATCTGTTTTACTGTACAAAATGAAAAATATGAAAAATGCTCATGATATATAGTGTCGAATTGATTTTCTTTTATAATATTTAAAAGATGAGGGAATTCCATAGTTATAGTTCCATTTTCTTTTAATGCTATCTTTAAACCATTAACAAAATCATTAATATCAGGCACATGAGCTAATACATTATTACCGAGAATTAAGTCAGACTTTTTTAAAGTACGAGCTAATTTTGCACCAAAAAAATCCTCTATGACATTTATCCCTTTCTCTTTTGCAACTTTTGCTGTACTAGCAGTTGGTTCTACCCCTATACATGGTATCTTATTCTCTTTAAAATATTGTAATAAATATCCATCATTTGAAGCTATTTCAGTGACAAGTGAGTTAGTATTTAATGATAACTTATTTGTAATCTTCTCTACGTAATTTCTAGCATGTGATAACCAACTAGTAGAAAATGAACTAAAATAGGCATAATCTTTATCAAATATATCATCCAAATTTTTATATTCATCTATTTGTACAAGCTTACAGCTTTGGCATATATATGTTTTAAGTGGGTAAAACACTTCCGGTTCATTTAATTCTATTTGGCTTAAGTAAGAGTTTGATGCTGGAGAATTCACCATATCAATAAATACATCAGTAAGCTCAGTTTCACAAAATCTACAGTTCATTTATAATTATTCCTTCAAAAGTATTATCTAAGAAATCACAAGTTTCATCTCTTTTTGAGAGGTTAACTATATCTAAAGGCCACTTAATACTCAATATAGGATCTTTTATATTTAATAAATCTTCGTTTGAAGGGGCATATATGGAGCTATGAAGGTATAATAATTCTGTATTATCTTGAAGTGTTTGAAAACCATGAGCAAAGCCTTTGGGAATGTAAATCATTTTTTGGTTCTCTTGCGTTAATTCAACAGAAAAATATTTTAAAAAAGTGGGGGAATTTTTTCGTATGTCTACAACTACGTCTAAAACACCTCCCCTAATGCACTTTACCATTTTAATCTCTACATTTGGTTCATACTGAAAATGCAATCCCCTTACTGTTCCTTTTTCTTTTGTGATAGAGTGATTTATTTGTTTTATATTTTTTCCAAAAATATCTTGTAGCTCATATTCACAATAAATTCTAGAAAATGAACCTCTTTCATCTTTAAATATATTTGGCTCTATTATATATAAGTCACTAAACATTGTTGAAATAATATTTAATTTATTGTCCATTCTAACCCTTTTATTTTAGCATCATTAACATAAGACTCTAAATCTTCTTTTGTTAAAGTTTTAGTATCGTCTTCATAATACAATTTATACCATTTCACAGTCTTTTCAAAAGTTGTGTCACTATCCCAAACATCTTTCCATTTTAAAAGTATATGAGCTTTAGAACAGTCTAATTTTAATAGGTTTGCTTCATGAAGTTGATTTGGGTCTTTGTTAATTTCATAATCGATTTTAGCCCAATGTTTTTTGACATTTGTTACAACTTCTTCAACCGTTATACTACCCTCGTCTGATGGACCGAAGTTCCATGCTTCTCCGAATTCTACTTTTTCCTCAAGTAGTTTTTGACCTATATGTAAATACCCACTAAGTGGTTCAAGCACGTGCTGCCAAGGTCTTGTGGCATATGGATTTCTAATACTTACTTTTTTACCTTCTGACACTGAAAGCATTATGTCCGTGATGAGTCTGTCTTTCGCCCAGTCACCACCACCTATAACATTGCCAGCTCGACAGCTTGCAAGAAGAGTATTATGAGTTTTCTTATAATCTTTGGTATTGAAATAAGAATTTCTATATGAGTTAGCCAATAAGTCTGCGCAGCCCTTTGATGAGCTATATGGATCGTACCCACCCATAGGATCATTTTCTCTGTAGCCCCATATCCACTCTTTATTATCATATACCTTGTCGCTTGTGATGTTTACTATCACTTTTACATTTGATTTTCTACATGCTTCAAATACTTTAAGGGTTCCCATAACATTTGTTTCGTATGTCTCTATTGGATTTTCATAAGAAAGTCTTACTAATGGCTGAGCCGCTAAATGAAATACGATGTCTGGTTTATATTCTTCAAAAGTTTTATTCAATTTATCTAGGTCTCTAATATCGCCGATAATTGAAATAATGTCAAGATCCAATAATCCAATATGATTTGGTGTTGTTGGAGCTTCTAACGAGTAGCCAATAACATTCGCTCCCATCTGCTTTAGCCAATATACAAGCCAACTACCTTTAAAGCCGGTATGTCCCGTAACTAGTACGGTTTTGCCTTTATATATTCCCGTAAATAGGTTTTGCATTACCATACTTTCCAAGGTGCCTTATTTGTGTCCCAGAGTTTATTCAGATCATTTTTGTCTTTTAAGCTATCCATAGGAGACCAAAAACCTTCATGTTTATATGTAAATATTTCTCCATCAAGAGCGAGGTTTTTAAGGGGGGCTTGTTCAAATACCGTACTATTACCTTCTAGGATGTAGTCAAAAACTTTAGGTTCACATACGAAATATCCTGCGTTTATCCATCCGCCATCACCTTTTGGTTTTTCAAGAAAATGAGTGACTTGGTCATCATCTTTTATGTTTAATGCTCCGAATCTTCCATCTGGTTGATTAGACATCATAGTCAATGCTTTGCCGTGAGACTTGTGAAATTTCACTAGTTCGTCTATGTTAATGTCCGCAACGCCATCACCATAAGTCAACATAAATGGCTCATTTCCGATAAAGTCTTGAGCTTGCTTTATTCTACCGCCAGTCATACTTTTGAGACCAGTATCTAGTAGAGTGACTTTCCATGGTTCGCTAGAGTTGTTTAAGATCTCCATTTTCCCATTTTGCATATCGATTGTTACGTCGCTTTGATGAAGAAAATAGTTTGCGAAATATTCTTTGATAAAGTAGCCTTTATACCCGAGAAGTATCACAAAATCATTAAAACCATATTTTGAGTAAGTTTTCATAATATGCCATAGTATTGGCTTACCACCAATTTCGACCATTGGTTTTGGTCTCACATCTGTTTCTTCACTAAGTCTTGTCCCGTAGCCACCAGCTAATAGTAATACTTTCATTTTAACTCTCCATTTTCTAATTTATATATTTTCTCACATCTTTCTATAGTGCTTAGTCTATGCGCTATTATTATAAGTGTTATATTTTCACTCAAGCTGTATATCTCATCCATAATTTTTGCTTCAGTATCATTATCAAGTGCCGATGTAGCCTCATCTAAGATTAAAATATCAGGATTACTATAGAGTGCTCTAGCAATTGCAACTCTTTGTTTTTGCCCGCCACTGAGTTTCAATCCATTTTCACCAACTTTAGTCAAAATTCCATCATGATTTGACTCTAAAAATTCTAAAAGGTTTGCTTTTTTTAGTGCGTCTCTCACTTTGTCTTCATCATAGTCTTCATCAAAAGCTACATTTTGAGCAACGCTTCCATCAAATAGATAAATATGCTGAGGAATGTAACCAATACGACTTCTCCAGCTTTTAATATTTTCATCGCTCAAAAGTGTGCCATCTATGAGAACGGAACCTTTTTTTGTCCTATAAATCCCCATAATAACATCAACAAGAGAACTCTTTCCACTCCCGCTTTCACCAATAAATCCTATTTTAGAATCCTTTTTTATCTTTAATGATATATCTTTTAATACAAGTTTATTTTCAATATATGAGAAAGAAATATTTTTAAGTTCAATTGCTTCATTAAATACAATTTTCTTATCACCCAAGTCCTCAGTATCATAAATAAGGTCATTGTGGACAATTTCTAAAGATTTATAAAAAAATAGTATTTGGTTATATCCGGAAAGTATTCTATTCCCTGATGGCATAAGTCTATATAATCCCAATATAAAAACAGATATTAAAGGCATAGACCCAGATATATCATACTGATTTTTATAAACCAAATAAACTACTATAAAAATCACTATAATAAATCCTAATGCTTCTAAAAACAATCTTGGAAAATGAGATAAGGTATCATTTATTATATGTGATCTTGCAAACCCAAAACTTGCATTTGAAAATTTTTTAAGTATCTTTTCATCGTTTGACTTTAGCTTTATCATTTTAAAATTACCAAATGTAGTGTTAAGTATTTCATAAAAATATTTTTGAAACTCTTCTTTTTTCCCACCCTCTTTTTTTATCTTCTTTGAAACAGTTTTAACGAGAAGAAGTGCATTAAAAAAGAGTACTAAAGATAAAAGTAAAGTTATTTTCCAGTTCATGTAAAGCATCATAGAATATATAAATAAAACAACAAAAAATTCACTTATCATAAAAAGCAAGGAAGATAAAATATTTGTAATATTTTGTGCTTCACTTATTATGGTTTTACTAAGATTGGAACTGTTTTCATCCAAAAAATCTTTGTAACTTCTACCTAAATAGTTTTCAAACAATTTGTAGGCCAAAAGGTGATATCTTCCTTTTGAAAACTTAGATAACATATAAAAATAAAAAAGATTTATTATGCCTCTAAAAAAATAAAAACATATAAGTAGAACTCCAAATACAAATACAAAAGTAACTTCATTGCTAAAATTAAAACTTTTATATATGTAATCATAATATCCATTTGTATGTATAACATTAAAATCACTTGCAACTGAGATGAATGGCATAATAACTGCAATACCAACAGTTTCCATCATAGATATAAATATAGAAAATATTAATAAATAAAACAAAAAAATTTTATCATGCTTTGATAATAATGAAAACAATTTTGTAAAAAATAATTTCAATTACGACTCTTTTTTAAATACCATTCGTACATAGTTCTAATTCCATCTTGAAGCTCTACTTTATGTTTCCAACCAAGAGAGTGAAGTTTTGAGGGGTCAGTTAATTTTACCATTGTTCCATCAGGTTTTGTATCGTTGAAGTATAATTCACCTTCATACCCAACTATCTTTCTTATAGTTTCTGCTAACTCTTTTATACTGATATCAATACCTGTACCTATATTTATATGAGTATTTCTAATTTCTTTTTGACTGTCATCATATGTACACCCCACTTTCACTTTAGCGACGTTAGTATCGGCATTTAGTGCCAGGTCTTTAAAGTCTCTGCTTTCTAGCAAAAAGACACAAGCATCAGCCATATCTTCACTATATAAAAACTCACGTCTTGGTTTACCGCTTCCCCAAATCTCTACTTGAGGGGTGTTATTTTCTTTTGCTTCATGCATTTTCCTTAAAAGTGCTGGTAATACATGCGAAGTCTCAAGGTCAAAGTTATCGTTTGGTCCATACAGATTAGTTGGCATTACAGATATGAAGTTAGTTCCATACTGTAAGTTATAAGATTCACACATCTTTATACCTGCTATCTTAGCTATGGCATAAGGCTCGTTTGTATATTCGAGTTCTGATGTTAGTAGGCTGTCTTCTTTCATAGGTTGAGGAGTATTTTTAGGATATATGCAAGTACTTCCTAGGAATAGTAGTTTAGTTACCTTATTTAAGTAACTTTGATGGATGACATTGTTTTGAATTTGTAAATTTTCATATATGAAGTCTGCTCGGTAAGTGTTGTTAGCAACTATTCCACCAACCTTTGCAGCAGCAAGTATCACATACTCAGGTTTTTCATTTTCAAAAAACTTGGATACTGTTTGTTGGTTTAGTAAATCTAACTCTTTATGAGTTTTATATACTAAGTTTGTATAGCCTTTAGACTCTAGGTTTTTTAGAATTGCACTTCCAACTAAACCTCTGTGTCCCGCTATATATATTTTGCTACTTTTATTCATTTATTTATTCTTTACCAAATTTATTTATATAATCAACTGAGCCATGATATATTCTAATTATAAATATGTTATTTAAACTTGCATCTACATTATAGATAATAATATGACTCGAATATACCAATACTCTACAATCTCTTTTTATAAGTTTATTTTTACATTCTACACCCATATATGGATTTAATCTTAAAAGTTCAAGTTTCTCTTTATAGTTTTTTAGATAATTTAAAGCATTAACTACACTCTCACTTGCAATATGTGATATCGCATCTTCTAAATCCATTTGAGCTTGATTGGAGTATGTAATATTATGCATATTTACTTTTTATATCATTTACTAGCTCTTCATGAGATTTGTTACTTACTCCAGAGCTTAAGCCTATGTCAATTTCAGATTCTAGATGTGACCAATCTTCTTTTAACAAGCTGTTTTCAACTATTTCCACTTCATCTTTTGGTAAATTTTGTAAAAAATAAATTATCTTATCAAAAACACTATCTTGTATATTTAATTTTAAAGTATGCATTATCTAAATCCTTTTTTTATTACTCGAAGTAACTCATTGTTTTATATCCGCCATCTTGCAGGTAAACATCTTTTGTCATTAGTTTGAGGTCTGACTGCATCATGTCGTCTACTAGTTCTTCTAGTTTATACTCTCTAGTCCATCCAAGTTTTGTTTCCGCTTTAGTAGGATCACCTAATAGTAAATCGACTTCTGTTGGTCTGAAATATTTAGGATCAACTGAAACTACTTCTTTTCCTATTTCTACTTGGTACTCAGGATTTGAGCAAGATGCGACAAACGCTTTTTCTTCTTTGCCTTCGCCTTTAAACTCTAGCTCAATTCCAGCATATTTAAATGACATTTTTACAAAGTCTCTAACTGTTGTGGTTTGTCCGGTAGCTATAACCCAGTCTTCTGGTTCATCTGCTTGAAGTATCATCCACATCATTTTTATGTAGTCTTTTGCATGTCCCCAGTCGCGTTTGGCATCAAGGTTACCGAGGTAGAGTTTCTCTTGAAGACCTAGTGCTATCTTAGAAGCAGCACGAGTAATCTTTCTAGTTACAAATGTCTCTCCACGAACAGGTGATTCATGATTAAAAAGAATTCCATTACAAGCAAACATTCCATAAGCTTCTCTGTAGTTTACGGTTATCCAGTATGCATACATTTTTGCTACTGCATATGGAGAACGTGGGTAAAAAGGAGTTGTTTCACTCTGTGGTGTCTCTTGTACTTTTCCGTATAGTTCAGAAGTACTGGCTTGGTAAATTTTTGTTGTTTTACTGAGTCCTAAAAGTTTAACTGCTTCTAAAATTCTAAGTGTTCCCGTTCCATCCGCATTTGCCACATACTCTGGTGTTTCAAAGCTTACTGCTACATGAGACATTGCCGCAAGGTTGTAGATTTCGTCTGGTTGTGTTTCTTGTATGATCTTTGTAAGATTCATACTGTCAGTCATATCACCGTAGTGAAGGATTAAGTTTCTATTTTCTACATGTGGATCTTGATATAGGTGGTCAATTCGATCAGTGTTAAAAAGAGAAGTACGGCGTTTAATACCATGAACAATATAATCTTTTTTTAGTAAAAATTCCGCTAAATAACTTCCATCTTGTCCTGTTATTCCTGTTATTAAGGCTACTTTTTTATTTTTTGTCATTTATTTAATCCCTTTCATAATCATCATCTAATCTTTCAATGTCATCTTCACCAGTATAGCTTCCAACTTGTGCTTCTATTATAACCAATGGTGATGTTGTGTCATTTAAAAGTCTATGAGTATCACCTGCTTTTATGTATGTTGATTCATTTTCATTCACTACAAATATGTCATCATTTACAGTAACCGTTGCTATTCCACTTACAACTATCCAGTGTTCATTTCGATATTTATGACGTTGCAAAGAGAGTCTCTTACCTGCTTTAACTTCAATGCGTTTTATTTTATACCCATTACTATCTTCAAGTATTGTATAGGTCCCCCATGGTCTATACCCAGTAAGATGAATGTTATGTAAATCAGTTTTTTTTCTTATTTCTGTTACTACTTGTTTTACTTTTTGAGAACTTCCCTTTTTGCTAATCAGCAGTGCATCCCCAGTATCTACTATTATCAAATTTTCAACATCAATAGTAGCTATATATTTATCTTTTGCATAGATAAGATTACTCTTGGAGTTTATAGATATATGTTTATCATATATAGTATTATCATCTTCATTTTTTGAAAGTTCTTCAAAAAGTGTGTCGAAACTGCCTACATCTGACCATTTTATGTTAGATGGTATTACTTTAACTTTTTTACTTTTTTCCATGACAGCAAAGTCTATACTATTTTCTGGTATATTTAACATATCTTCGTGTTTGATACGAATAATTTTAGACTTTTCAGTATCTACTAGCAATGCTTTTTGACAAGCCTCATATATCTCAGGGGAGTATTTTTTCAATTCATTTAAAAACACACCAGCTTTAAACATAAACATACCACTATTCCAGTAGTAATTTCCGGCATCTATGTAAGACTGTGCTCTTAATGCATCTGGTTTTTCATGGAATGCTTTTACTTCAAAACTGTTTTTTACAGACTCTATATATCCAAAGCCTGTCTCTGCAAAGGACGGTGCTATGCCAAAAGTAACTAAATTATCTTTCTGTGCCAACTCTTTTGCGATACTTAAAACATTTGCATATTTTACTTCATCTTTTATAAGGTGGTCTGATGGTGTTACTAAAACTAACTCTTCAGGGTCTAATGCCATACAAGCTAGTCCTATTGCTGGTGCTGTATTTCTCCCTACTGGCTCCAGTAAGTATCTATTATTTGTTTTATTAAGCTCTTCAAGTTGATCTAGTGCTAAGAAATATTGTTCTGTATTAGAAACTATAAATTGACTTTCACATACTTTTGTATTTCTTTGTACTGTGAGTTGGAACAAAGAGTTATTATTAAATAGTTTTACAAATTGTTTTGGCATTAAAGTACGACTAATTGGCCAAAGTCTTGTTCCACTTCCACCACATAGTATGATATTTGTCATTTAATTACTTCTCCTATTATTTACAAGATATGCAGTATCTTCAAATGTTAGTTTATGCAATATTTCATCATATTGAATGCTATTTTTCATCTCTAACATCTATACTTCCATTAATAATTTCTAATACAATTGAAAATTTACTAAGCAAGGGATCAAGCATATTGTAAAATCTATTTTTTCAATATTCTAAAAATTCAACTGTTAGCATACATATTTCTTCTTCTATCAAACTCCAAACTTTCTTGCAGTGTTTCATACTCGCTTTTTTTTATGGCAATATATTCTTCGGTTATAGCTATCTTACTTTTTAAACCTTCTGTTGTTAGAATATATTTATATGCTCTTTTATTTGGCGATTTTATGAAGTTATCGGCTTTTATAAGGCCTTTGTCTAGGAGTGCTTTTAAAATGTAGTTCACTTTTCCTACACTGTAGCCAACTGCATCTGCTAAACTCTTTTGTGAAGTATGTTCTTCAATATTTTGCATTACATATAATATGTCTAAAGAATCTGTTTTTATCATCTAAAATATAGCCTTATTCATTCAATGATTGAATTATAACTTTTTTTCTATTTACTCTATTAAAGTGGGTAGTTTCCATTTATATTTTACAGCTAAGAGTCTCATAATGACAGCAAATAGTAAAACTGCAAGAGTGCTTATGGTATTGAGTAGTTCCTCTTTTTTAAGGATATAAACCAAAATACCTTGCATAATTGCGACTGTTCCATAAAAGTCATTTGTTAAGACAAAAGGAACTTTGTTCATCATCATATCTCGAATCACACCACCTCCAACAGCTGTTAAAAAAGACAGAAAAATAACACCACCTAAATTAAAACCGGCATTAAGAGCAACGGTTGCTCCTGTAAAAGCAAAAAGACTCAAGCCTATGCTATCACTTAAAATAAAGACTTTATTATCAGTCAATTTAGTATGCTTGTGTAGTTTCAAAACATATGCCATCAAAAGGGTGAGTAGGACAATACCTATGGGATAAGATTCATGAAATATATAAGGCATCCTACCCACAAGGACATCACGAACAACACCACCTCCAAAAGCAGTCATAAAGGATACAACAACGATACCGAGAATGTCATATTTAGCTTTTGCCGCAATAATATACCCTGCAAGTGCAAATGCAATAGTCCCAATAATATCTAATAAAATTGTATATTCGATGTTCTATACCCTTAAAGACCTGGAGCTTTCCACATACTTGTAGTGATGTTTTCATCTACAAGTTGCAGTTGCGCTTCATATGCTTTTTGCCACTTTATTTTTATGGCATCATATATCTTTTTATTTGTCATGTCTGGCTCATAAGTTCTATCCCACTTTACTAAATGCTCTGTAGCATCCACAAGAGAAGCATAAATGCCACACCCTACACCAGCGGCCATTGCAGCACCAAGGGCTGTAGCCTCTGTTACTTTTGGAATTTTTACTCTATATCCAGTAACATCTGCAAGTATTTGTGACCATAAAGCTCCTTTACTCGCTCCTCCCGCAAAAACAATCTCTTCTATTTTTATACCACTAAACTCTTTTATTTTCTCTAAGTTTATGCTTGAGACTATTGCCGCATTTTCTTCTAAGCTTCTAAACATCGAAGCACGATTGCAAATGTCACTGTCTATGCTTAAGTTCACAAAAGATGGTGCTGCATGATACCATTTTGCGTACTTCATCGAGTCAGAAAATATAGGCATTATTTCATAAGAACCTACAGGGACTTTTGAGGCTTTTTTCTCTAAAACTTCATAAACATCGATACCTTGCTTCTTTGCTTCTAATTTCTCTATCTCACAAAAAGCATCACGAAACCATCGCATAACCAAACCACTAAAAAAGGTAATACCCTCTGCCTGAGAAAGACCAGTTACAACATGAGGGTTAACTCGTATACCCATATCTTTTGGAGGTAAAGTGGCATTTGAAATATTGACAACTTGTTGCCAAAAAGAGCCACCTAAAATAGCAACTTGTCCCTCTTTTACAACTCCAAGGCCAGCACTTCCTAGTTGCACATCGCCACCACCCATAACTACTTGAGTCTTTGTCGATAAAGTTGTCTCATTTGATGCCTCTTTAGAGACATATCCCATTGATGTACCAACTTCTAAAACTGGAGGGAAAATGTCATCTTTTAGGCCAACTTTTGCTGCCATGTCACTCACCCAGTCACGGTGTGAGAGGGAAAATATTCCAGTTGTTCCACCATTGCTTGGGTCTGTAGCAATAATACCACTTAAACGGGCTAAAATCCAGTCGCCTATCATAGAAATTTTTGCTACTTTATTGTAAATCTCTGAACGATTGTTTTTTAACCATAAAAGCCGTGGCAAAGCTCCAAGAGCGAAGGTTTGTCCACTCTGTGCATAAAATTCTTCCTCAATGGCATGAAAGTTTTCTTTAAGGTACTTTACCTCTTTGCCCGCCCTTGCGTCGACGTTAGCAACACCCCAAAGCTCTTTTCCATTTGCATCATATAAAATAATCCCCTCACGCATACTTGTTGCACTCAGTGCCACAATATCTTTAGAATCAATATTTGCCTCTTTAATAGCATGTTTAATACACTCACAAGTTAAAGACCAATTTTTTTCATAATCAAAACTCATAGAATTGGGAACATCTTCCTCTTCTAAATGTTGCCATTCACTTTGAGAGAGTGCAATTTGATTGCCTTTTGTATCAAAAATAAGTGTACGAATACTTCCTGTACCTGCATCTATCGCCATTAAATACTGCATATTTATTTTTTCAATTTTGCTTGTTCTAATTCCCAATACTCCATCTCAAAACTATCTTTTAGACTTATACTTTTATACCCACCAAGTTTATCTGCTTTTAAAACTGCCTTCATAGTATGTTCTACTATGTCATTAACAATATTTGCCTCTTTTTTATTTTTTCCAAAAGAGATAACTGCCATATTTTTTATAATCATATAATTTGGTGCAGGATTGAGCATAATCTCACCCGTGTTAAACTCTTCAAAATATTTTTTATACTCATCCATATAATGTTCTAAGCCAGCTTCAAGTTCAGTGTCTTTCATAATGAGAGGTACTCTTTTTGTGCGAATTATATGTTCAGGTGTAAGAACTCCACGGGAGGCGAACTCTCTTAAATTTTCTTGCGAAGCATAGTGGTTTGCCAATGGCGTTTGATTAATATTCATAGAAACTTCATAACCCTTAAGCTCTGAAATAACCTTAATGATTTTTGACATATCGCAGCGTGTAGTATTAAACTCACTTTTAATATCTAAAGTAGCATTCTCATCTAAAAAGTCCTCTGCAACACTTACTGCGTCTATCATTTTGCTATATGATACTTTTGCATCATCATCAAAAGTAAATATACCATGATTATGAAGTATTATGCCATCAATAGAGTTCCAATCTAATTCTCGTGTCATCTCATATATTTTATGTGCTAACTCAAAACCTGGCATTACATAATCTACAATTAAAAAGTTTGGAAAAAGTTTTTTAATGTACTTTTTACCATTTACTGAATTAGAAATAGTTACAATAGCATCTGCATGAGTGTGATCAACAAATTTATAGGGTATGAGTGCATGTAATATAGCCTCTACAGATGGATTTGGTGCAGATTTATCTAATGTAGCTTCTTTTTGTCCATTGACCATCTCTGTATCACTCAAATTTTCCAGTTTTGCCATTTCCAAAAGAGTTGTCATTTTTACAGGAGTGAATCCTTCTGCCTTTATGCTTACTAGGTCCCAGCCACTTCCCTTTACATAAAGAACATCTTCTTCGTTTAATTTTACTTTTACAGAGGTATTACCACCACCGTGAAGTACTAACTCATCGCTTTTTCCTAAAAGATTTGAAGTGTAAACTCTTAAATCTAAATCAGTATTTATTTGCTTTGCTTTTTCATCATTATATAAATTTTTCATGTTTATCCTAGTACTTGAAGTTCATCACTATATTTATCATCACAATATGGTTCATATGATGCTTTATATATAGCATAGTGAGAAGATGTTTTATGTCCGTCTAAAGCACTCTCATCTCTCCAGCTCTCCACAGCCATAAACCTTTTTGTGTCATTTTCATACTGAAATATATCATAAAATATACAACCATCTTCAGCCTTACTTGGTGCAACCATTGCAGTTAAAAGTTCTTTCATTTTATTTTCATAACCATTTTTGGCTATAAATGTTACACTTTTAGTTATTGTCATACGATTTCCTAAATATATATATTTTATAGAGTAGATTATATCAAATTTATGTGACTATAGTATAATATTTAAAAATATTTAAAAAAGAGACTTTCAAAATGAACTTACCATTAGAGATTGAAGATGTTATAGGGAACAATGGTTCAGACTTTGAGCTGAGTAAACTTTTTAAGCAATACATCAAAGAGTACAAAGAGTCTTTGCCTGGACTTTTTGAGCAAAATCAAGGAAAAGATTTTTTAGTTAAACATACAAAAAAACTCGACTCTATTATAGAACTTATGTATAAAATAGTTCTTCGACGTATATTTGGAAATTATCTTCCAATGCGAAGCTCTATTCCTATTGCTGTTGTTGCACTTGGAAGTTACGGTCGTGAGCAATTATCTGTACATAGTGATATTGATTTACTTATAGTATATGAGGATATCTCTGGTTTTAATTCAGAGCTTATCATTGAAAAATTATTTTATCTGGCCTTAGATGCTGGTATGAAACTTGGTCACCGTGTTCATGAAGTAAATGACTTATTCCAAGCAAGTACAGAAGATATAACTATTAAAACATCTTTGATGGAAGCACGTTTTATCGTTGGCTCTCCTTTTACATGGCATGAAACGCAAAGAGAATTAAATAAAATACAACATTTTGAGCAAAAAGAGTTTATTATTGCAAAGATTGAAGAGGCACAAGCTAGACGTAAAAAACACCCTAGTTCCATGCAACCTAACTTAAAAGAGAGTGTTGGAGGATTAAGGGATTCACACCTTCTTTTTTGGATAGCAAAAACAATATTTGGAGTAAACAACATAAAAGACTTAACGGGAACTCTATTTACGGAGAGTGAATACAGAGAGTACAGAATTGCTTTAGAGTTACTTTTTCGTGCGAGAAGTGCTCTGCATCTTATAACAGGTAAGCAAGAAGATAGACTACTCTTAGAACACATTCCTCAAGTAAGTGTGAGTCTTGGATTTAAAGACCAAAAAAGAATGGCTACAAAAGTTTTAGAAGCACAATGGAGAATCAATAATTTCACACAGATATTTGCAAAAAAAATGGTTCGCTCACTCCTTGTCGAAACAGACAATATATCAAAATTTAGACATAACCGTATTCAAAAAGGTATTTATGTTTTAGACGATAGACTCTATGCCTCTTTTCATCTCAAGCCACTCTCAATCAACGAACTTTTAGAGTTACTTGTAAGTTTGCCAGATAAAGATTACAAATATGATTCCGGACTTTTAAACCAATTTACCTATACAAAAATATCACACCCTTTAAAAAACACCACTTATGCACTTATAAAAAAGTTACTGCAAAAAAAACATATTTATTACTTTTTAAAACTTATTTATGATGCAGGGGTACTTCACGAACTTTTTTCAAGTTTTAGAAAAGTAATGCATATGCCACAGTTTGATGGTTATCATACTTATCCTGTAGATATTCACTCCATTAAATGTGTAGAAGCACTTGAGAATATTCAAGAACCTTTTATTAAAAATCTTTACGAAAATTTAAACAGTGAAGAACAACTACTTCTTAAAGTAGTTGTTCTATTTCACGATACAGGCAAAGGTAGAAAACAAAACCATTGTGAAGTTGGAGCAAAACTTGTAACACAATTTGCAAAACATATAAAACTTAGTAGTGAACTTATAGCAAGAGCCATTACACTTACTAAACATCATATTCTTATGAGTGGAGTAGCGTTTAAAGAGAATATTTATAATGAAAAAACTCTTTATAAGTTTATGTCTAAAGTAGAAGACATAACAAATCTCAATCTTCTTTACATACTAACTTATGCAGACATAAATGGAGTGGGTGGTGATACTTACAACTCTTTTAATTCAAAATTATTGTATGATTTATATGTAAGTGCTTTAGAAATAGCACAAAATAGTAATAGAATCACTGATGCTAAAAAGCGTCTCATCATAGAAAAAAGAGTGAGAAATTTAGAGGAATTTGAAGAGTTACCACGTGTTTTAGCAAAAAAAATACTAACTGTTGAATCTAACCTCTTTTTCTTCAAACATTCCCCACAAGACATTATAGCCATTGCAAAAAAAGCAAAAGAGACTCAAGAGTACAGTTTTACAACAAAGACTCAAAACTCTTTAACCATTGAAATATATAGAAAAATACCACTTAACCTAGGATTTTTACTCGCATCACTCTCTCATCTCGATGTTGCAAGTATGGAAATATTTACTCTTTTTGATGATGTTAAATACTTTAAAATTGATTTTATAAAAAATGTTGCAGGTAATGAGCTTGTAGAAGTTGAAGATATTATTGAGGCAGCATTTAATATGCAACGAACTGTGAAACTTCAAGATATAAAGATTAAGCGTGATGAGATAGCAATAGATTGTGATCACTCTTTAACACATGCAGAAATTACAATACTTACATCAAATAAATTGGGACTTTTAGCCTATGTTATGGACTGTTTTGAAAAATTAAACATTAATATAGTATCTGCTAAAATACACTCTAGTAAGTATAAAGTTAGAGACTCTTTTTTAATGAATAAGCAAAACAATATATGCAGTAATGTCGAAGATATTTATAAACTACTTTCAAGATAAAACTAAGGAATATGTATGTGTGGAATTGTTGGTTATTTAGGAAAAAAGAACTCTAAAAAAATTTTAATTGATGGACTCAAAGAGCTTGAGTATAGAGGTTATGACTCCGCTGGAATTGCGATTTTACAAAATGGAAATTTTGAAAGTTTTAAGGCAGTAGGAAAAATCATCAATTTAGAAGAAAAAACAAAAAACTTTACAACAAATGGTTTTTCAATAGGTATTGGACATACAAGATGGGCAACACATGGAAAACCAACAGAACTAAATGCTCATCCGCATTTAGGAGAGAGTTCTTATGTTGTTCACAACGGTATTATTGAAAATTATGCAGAGTTGAAAACAAAGTTGATACAAGAAAATGTAAAGTTTTTAAGTCAAACTGATACAGAAGTTATTGTACATCAATTTGAAAAAAATTTGAAATTGGCAGACTCTGCGTTTGAAGCTTTTAAAAAAACGATATCTGAACTTCAAGGTGCTTATGCCATTTTACTTGTTTATAAAGGGGAGCAAAAAACAATATTTTTTGCAAAAAATGGTTCTCCAATGCTTGTAGGAGTTAATGAGGAAAATGAAAAATATTTTGCATCCTCTGATACACCTCTCATCGGGCATTGCATAAATGTTAACTATTTTGAAGATGGGGATTATGGTTATGTAACTCCTGATGAACTTGTAATTTTTAATATTGATGGAGAAAAAAAAGAGGCAAAACTCACAAAACTCTCTACAAATAGACTCTCAGCGCAAAAAGATGGATTTCGATTTTTTATGGAAAAAGAGATTTATGAACAAACTGATGTTATTACAGACACACTTCTTGGAAGATTAAGTGAAAATGAAGTCCTTTTTGATGAACTTGATGCAGATTTTTTTCAAGGTATAAATGAGATTAAACTTTGTGCTTGTGGCACATCCTATCACTCTGCACTTAGTGCTTCTTACCTTTTTGAAAGACATGCAAAGATTAAAACATCTGTTGAAATAGCATCTGAGTTTAGATACCGTGAACCTATTATGACAAAAGATACACTTTTTGTTGTTATATCTCAAAGTGGAGAGACTGCTGATACATTAGAAACACTAAAAATGGCAAAAAGTGCAGGACTCAAAACTCTAGTTATATGTAATGTTGATAATTCTTCAATGGTTCGTTTAGCTGATGCTTGCATATTAACTCGAGCAGGAGTTGAAAAAGGTGTTGCTTCTACAAAGGCTTTTGCAACACAAGTCACAATTTTTTGGATGATGAGTTTATATTTAGCAAAATCAAAAAAATCACTCTCTACAGAAGATATTTGTAAACAAATTAAACTTATACGTGAGATTCCAGCAAGTGTGAAAGTCAATGACAATACACATGAGCGAATCAAACGCTTGTCAAAACGCTACCTTCATGGACATGGTTTCTTTTTTATAGGTCGAGATATTTTCTTTCCTTTAGCACTAGAAGGAGCTTTAAAATTAAAAGAAATCAGTTATCTACATGCGGAAGGTTACCCTAGTGGAGAGATGAAACATGGTCCTATTGCCTTAGCTGACCCTGAACTTTTCACCATTGCACTACTCCCTGAGCATCTTTTGTATGAAAAGTCAAAAAGTAATGTTGAAGAGTTAAGTGCGAGAGACTCTACAATTTGTGCTATTAGCCCGTTAGAATTTGATAAAGCAGACGATTTTATACAGACTAATAATCACAGTCACTATATGTTAGAATTTTTTGAGATGATGGTAATTGTTCAATTGCTATCATTAGAAATATCTATAAGACTTGGCAATGATGTAGATATGCCTCGTAACTTAGCAAAAAGTGTTACTGTTGAGTAACACCTTAGTCATATTTGTATAAATTATAATAAGGTTTCATTAAAAATTCATCTTTGCTTAGTTAAAATGAATTTTAAATAAACTTAAAGAGAGACTTATGCAGACCAAATCAAAACTACTTTTTATCGTAACGCTTATGCTTTTAGCCTTGGCTGGAGCTACTATTATCAATGTATCACTAAATTTTCGAAAATATAGTATCAGAGATGCTGAAGAAAAGGCAACAATGATGGCTGCAACGATTAAAGATGGTTTAACTGCTCATATGGTCAATGGTATTATGGATAAACGCCAATATTTTCTTGACCAAGTGAGTAATAATAATGATAGTGTCAAATCTCTCTGGATTGTCCGATCTCAAAAAGTCATTAAACAATATGGTACTGGTCTCTACAGTGAAACTGTACGCGATGCTATAGATAAAGAAGTAGTTAAAACAGGAAAAGTTGTAAAGACTATTGATGAGAATGCAGGTAATATAATTTTAAGAGTTTCTATTCCTTATAAGGCTAGCATTAGTGGTGGTAATACTAATTGTTTAAGCTGTCATAACGTGAATCGAGGTGACACACTAGGTGCTATTAGCATGGAGTTTGATATTACAGATATGAGAAGTGCTGGAATGTTTACAATACTAAAAATTCTAGGTATTAATATTCTTTTTATCATTGTAGTACTCATTTTAATAAACTACTATATCACTCCTTATTTAAAACTTTTTTCAAATATGCAAGAGGGTATTAAAAAAGCCTATAGTGGCGATTTTACTCATAAATTTGAGACAACAGTTGGAGGGGATGGAAAAAATATAGTTTCACAACTCAATACACTCTTTCATAAAATGCAAGAGACATTTGGAGATATAAAATACAATCTTGCAACCTTTATACCACAAGGGTGTGTTTCATCTGCAGACCCCCTGAGCGAAGCAAAAACTATTATTAGTGAGCTTTCAGATATATATAAATTTAAAAAGACTATAGAACTTGACTCAAGTAAAGAGATAGTTTATAAAAGAATTATTGATATTCTTGGTAACAAGTATGAGCTTAAGAGTTTTTCTTTTTATGAAATAGATACGAATGCAAATATAAGAAAACTTATATATACATCCAAAGAGACGACTATATGTAATGACGAAGTAGATTCAGATTCTTCTCTTTGTAGAGCACATAGAACACAAACAGATGTTATTTCCACAGAGTTTATCAACCTATGTCAAAACTGTAAACCTAACTCATCAGAATATATATGTATACCATTTACAATCAATGACGATAATGCTCTTGTTATATCTATTATAGCAAAATCAGTAGATGAAATTAATAAGCTTAATTCAAAAACAACAAGTATTCGACACTATCTTGAGGCTGCTAAACCAGTCATAGAGAGTAGAATTCTTATGGCAAAACTACGTGACACATCTCTGCGTGATGGAATGACAGGACTCTATAACAGACGCTTTTTAGAAGAGTTTATAGATAAAATAGTGAACCAAGCACAAAGAACAAATGATACCTATAGTGTCTTAATGCTTGATGTTGACTTTTTTAAAATGGTTAATGATACTTATGGACATGATGTCGGAGATAAAGTTATTGTTGAAATTGGGAAAGTTTTAAAAGACAATATTCGTTCTGCAGATTTAGCTATACGCTATGGAGGAGAAGAGTTTGTGCTCCTACTTCATAATGCTGATGAAGTAGGTACTTTAAAAGTAGCAAATACTATACATGCCGCATTTGCTGCACTTGTCTTTAATGTAGGCAATGGCGAAAAATTGAGTAAGACTATGAGTATAGGTATAGCAAAATTTCCTGCTGATGGAGATACTATTTGGAAGTGTATTAAGTTTGCAGATACTGCCCTTTATGTTGCAAAAACGACAGGACGAAATAAAATAGTAGAGTATATACATGAAATGAGTGAGAATGAAACACTAAGATAGTAATACAAAATATTAACAAAAAAAAGCCCGATGTAGTTTTGCTACATCGGGCTTTTTTCGTTTAAGTTGTCTTCTATTTAATGACAACCACAACCTGTACCACAAGACTCACCACTACTTGCAGCAGGAGCTTGTTTTTGCGGAGCTGCTCCTGTTGAACAAGCAGATACTCCAGGAGGAGTATTTGGTTGTACTCCCTTATTGTCAACACCACCATTAGCATTAATCTCTTCAATAGTTGCCCAGATAGACGCAGCAGCTTCAGTAAATCGTTTTGCAGACTCTGAACTTGGATTTGAAAATGTAACTGGTTTTCCTTCATCTCCACCTGTTCTAATGCCTGGTTCGATTGGCACTTCAGCAATAATCTTAGTATCGAACTCATCAGCCATTGGCTTTGATGTTCCTTTACCAAATATATCGTACTCTACACCAGTATCTGGTGCTATAAAACCACTCATATTTTCTATAATTCCAGCGATAGGAATATTGAGTTTTTTAAACATGTCAAGTGAACGACGTGAATCGTCTAAAGATACTGACTGAGGTGTTGTTACGGTTAGACCAGCAGTTACTGGAACAGACTGAGCAAGTGTAAGTTGTGCATCACCAGTACCCGGTGGCATGTCAATCACTAAAACATCCAATTCTGACCATAGAATGTCACGTAAAAATTGTTCGATAGCTTTCATAATCATAGCACCACGCCAGATTAAAGATTGACCCTCTTCCATCAATGAACCCATTGACATTAGCTCAATACCATATGCTTTAATAGGAAGAACTTTATTTCCATTTACTTCTGGTTTGATGTCTGAAACACCCATCATACGAGGAATATTTGGACCATAAATATCTGCATCCAAAAGACCAACTTTAAGTCCTTGAGCAGCAAGTGCAATAGCAATATTAACAGAAGTAGTAGATTTACCGACTCCACCTTTTCCTGAACTTACCATAAGAAAATTCTTCACTTGTGGTGCTATGTTTTTACCATGTGAAGAAGATTCTTTTGGCATTTTTGGAGCTTGTACAGAACAATTTACTGCTGTTGCACCTGCACTTTTAAGAGCCTCTGTTGCCTCATCTTTAATTTGCTGTGCAACCTCTGGAGCACTTGATGTAATATCTACAGTAAAACTTACTGCAGTTCCTTCAATGTTTATATCTTTTACAAAACCGAAAGTTACGATATCTTTGGTAAAGCCAGGGTACATAACTTTTGATAGAGCTGATTTTACAATTTCTTCAGTCATTTATTTTATTCCTTAAATTTGATTTTTGTAATTTATTATGTTGAAAATATATCATATCTAAATAAGACAAATATTGTCTTATTTAGATACGTATTATATTAAAAAAAATTTAAGCTAAAAGAAGTGCTTCTTCCTCTTCTTCTTTTGCTTTAGATTCGTCAATAATTCTTTGGATTCCTTCAGGATTGTCCATAATCTCTTGTGTGATTTTATATGAACAAAATTTTGGTCCACACATAGAGCAGAATTCTGCCTCTTTAAACACATCTTGAGGAAGTGTCTCATCATGATACTCACGAGCACGTTCACTATCGAGTGACAGTTCAAATTGCTTTTCCCAGTCAAAGGCATAACGTGCATCACTCATAGCATCATCAACATCTCGTGCATTTTTACGCCCACGAGCAATGTCAGCAGCATGAGCTGCTATTTTATAAGCAATAATTCCTTCTCGTACATCTTCAGCATTTGGAAGTCCTAAGTGCTCTTTTGGTGTTACATAACAAAGCATACTTGCACCATGCCAGCCACCAATGGCTGCACCAATGGCAGAAGAAATATGGTCATATCCAGCAGCAATATCTGTAACAAGTGGTCCTAAGATATAAAAAGGTGCCTCATGACAAAGCTCACGCTGTATTTTCATATTACGCTCTATTTGATTTAAAGGTACATGCCCTGGACCTTCAATCATAACTTGGACATTTTTCTCCCAAGCACGAAGTGTAAGTTCTCCAAGAACTTTTAACTCACCAAGCTGTGCATCATCAGAAGCATCTGCTAAACAACCGGGGCGAAGAGAGTCTCCAAGAGAAAGAGAAACATCATACTTTGCACAAATATCTAAGATATCATCAAAAGCTGTATAGAAAGGATTTTCTCTATGATAGTGCATCATCCATGCAGCCATAAGTGAACCACCACGAGAAACAATACCCATTTTACGTTTAGCAATTTTAGGCATTGTTTCTAAAAGAAACCCTGCATGAATTGTAAAATAAGAAACACCTTGTTTTGCTTGGCGTTCAAGAACTTCAAGCATAACTTCTATAGTCAAATCTTCTATTTTATTACCCACATCATGTAAAATCTGATAAATAGGCACTGTTCCAATAGGGATTTTTGAAGCATTAATAACTGCTTTTCTAATCTCATCTAAATCACCACCTGTAGAAAGGTCCATTGCTGTATCAGCTTTGTAATGTTGAGAGACTTCCATCTTTTGGACTTCACCCATTACATCTGATGCAATTGCAGAAGAACCAATATTTGCATTAATCTTACATTTACTTGCAATTCCTATTGCCATTGGCTCTAATGATATGTGATTCACATTTGCAGGGATAATTAAACGTCCACGCGCGATTTCACTTCTTACTAATTCTGGAGATAAATCTTCTATCTTAGCAACATACTCCATCTCTTGTGTAATAATGCCCTGTTTTGCATAATACATTTGTGTTTTTACAGAGTCATTTTCACGCTCTTTTACCCATGAAGATCTCATAGTTTCTCCTTAAAAATCGTATAACAATAATCGTAATATAATCAAATAAAGTTAATCTAAGCTAAAATGCATAAATTAGGTTAAGAATATTTATTAAACTCTTATTCTTAATATAGTTATTTTTTATGAGGTTTAAGATTAAAAAAGCATAAGAAGTGTATAATTTTGTAACACTTTGAATTTTAGGAGACTATTTGTCTGGTTTATCTCTCATATTGCTCTCTGCAGGTAGTTCTAGCCGTTTTAATATGAATGTTAAAAAACAGTGGCTCAGAATAAATCATCAGCCATTGTGGCATTTTGTAGCACAAAGGTTAGAAGAAACAAATAGATTTTCCAAAATTATTATTGTTGCATCATCTGAAGATATTCCATTTATGCATCATTATGCAGATTATACATATGTTAAAGGTGGTAACACAAGACAACAATCTCTTAAAAATGCTCTTTTTGAAGTAGAGAGTGATTTTGTACTCGTAAGTGATATCGCAAGAGCCTGTATTTGCGATGATTTACTAGAGAGAATTATCAAAGAAAAAGAGACAAGTGATTCTGTTGTTCCATTTTTACCCGTTACCGATACAATTGTTTATGATAATGAAACGATTAATAGAGACAAAGTTAAACGAATCCAAACACCACAACTCTCAAAAACTTCAGTTTTAAGAAAAGCTTTAGAGAGTAAAGAAGAGTTTACTGATGAGAGCAGTGCTATAGTAGCTAACGGAGGAGAACGTACTTTTATTCTTGGTGATGAAGATGCACAAAAAATTACTTATACAAAAGATTTAAATAAACTTTCTTGTCTTGAAGCTCCTTCGAATGACACTCTCAGTGGGAATGGTTTTGATGTCCATGCCTTTGATACGGATGGTGAAATGTGGCTTGGTGGTGTTAAAATCGATTCTGATTTTGGTTTTAAAGCACACAGTGATGGTGATGTTGCTCTTCACTCTTTAATAGATGCTCTTTTAGGTGCTGCAGGAATGGGTGACATTGGTATGTTATTTCCGGATAATGATGAGAACTATAAAAATATTGATTCTAAAGAGTTACTCAAAAGAGTTGTTACAAAACTCTACAATTTTGGTTTTGTAATAATAAATGTAGACCTTAGTGTTGCAGCAGAGTATCCACGAATCGGAAAATATAAACTAGCAATGAGAAAAGTTATTGCGGATATACTTCATATTGATGCAAGTAGAGTAAATGTTAAAGCCACTACAACTGAAAAACTTGGTTTTATAGGAAGAAAAGAGGGTGTTGGTGTCATGAGCATTGCAAACTTAAAATATTTTAACTGGAAAATGATAGGATAATATGAAAATACTAATAATAGAAAATGAAGTTTATTTAGCACAAAGCATAGCAACAAAGCTAGGAGAACTAGGACATATATGTGAAATGTGTACCTCAACAAAGGATGCAATTAGTAGCAATAACTATGATGTTGTTTTACTCTCAACGAACATTAATGGCCAAGATTTTAATCCAATTATAGATACGTTTAAAAAATCTATCGTTATTTTGATGGTTTCATATATTAGCAATGATACTGTTTCTAAACCACTTAGTGCAGGTGCAAAAGATTATATACTTAAACCTTTTATGATTGAAGAACTTATACGTAAAATAAACCACTATCAAGATTATGAAAAACTCAAACATCGTAATATCGCTTATGAAAAATATCTTGCTCACTCTTTTAGTGTAGCACAACATGATACAGACATTAACAGTGTAGAACTTCCTCTCTTCATTAGTTCTAGCTTTCAAAAATATGCAGATGCCTTTGCATTTGAGTATGCTCAAACTAAAGACTTACCAATGCATTTTATTTCCATATGTGATAATAAAAGTTTACTAGAGATAGAGTCTCTTCCTCAAAATAGTCTTATTTATATCATTAACTATCAGGTACTGAAAAAAGCAGATAAAAAACAGTTTTGTGATCTTATTGATGGTAAAAATGCCATCATTGCGAGTAGTGACAAGATTGAAGATGTCAAACATAATGTTATAGATATAAAAAGAGAGAGTAATGTTTTTGAAAATGCAGAAATATTACCAATTGAAGATTATGTTAAATTTATCGTTCTTAATTATCAAGACAAATATCCAGATACAGAGTTAAGTAAAAAACTTGGTATTAGCCGAAAAAGTTTATGGGAAAAACGTAAAAAATATGACATCATCAAGAAAAAATAAAACAATATTTATAGATCAAGAAGCTGCTTCTGCTTTAGAACTTGTAGCAGACTCTCTTCTTCTTCCTGTTACATCTTTAATGTCAGAATCTACTGCACAGGATGTTTTAAATAGTGGTCTTATCGACAATAAATCTTTTCCTTTTCCCTTTATACTTGCACCATCTGGTAAAAAAAATGAAGAGGTTATTAGTTCTTTACAAGTAGGTGAAGAGATTAGTATTATTTGTAACGACAAAGAGTTTGCTACACTCATAGTAGATGAGACCTATAAAATCAATCCTAAAGATAGAGTTAAGCATATATATGGAACAGATGACACTACACACCCAGGAGTCATGGCAACAATTAAAAGACTAGGTTCATGGGCGATATGTGGTGAATATACTATTATCAATAAAAAAGAGAATGCTTGCAGAGTGATAATAAATAATGCAAAATCACTTGTACAAGCAAAACATACAAGTGCTATAGTTATGGCTGCAAATCCACTTCATCGTGGGCATGAGCGTCTTATCCGTCAAACATTAGACGATACTGATTTACTTGTTATCTTCTTGCTCAAACCTTATGATAGTGCAAACCTAAGTTATGAAATACGTCAAGAGGCACTTGTATATTTTATAAATAATTTTTTACCAAAAAATCGTGTTGTAGTTGTTCCATTAGAAAATAGTTATATTTTTGCTGGTTATAATGAGATTATCATTGATGCCATAGTTGCTAAAAATTATGGTTGTGATAGACTCACTATTGGTAGGAATCATGCTGGGCTTGGTATGTTTTATGATTGTAACTCCAATAAGTCAATTATTGACAGAGTCACAGGCATAGATATAGAGATAAAAATAGCAAGTGAATATGTTTACTGTGACCAGTGTACTACACTTGTAAGTAAAAACACTTGTCCTCATGGACAGCACCACCAGATTTCTTACCATGCAGATTCTATACTCGAGTTATTAGAAGTGGGAATATTACCACCTGCTGTACTTATAAGAAAGGAAATTAGTGCGTTTTTACTCTCTAAACTCTATCCAAATAGATTTAAGAATTTAGAAAAACTATACTATGATACCTTCGCAACAAAAGGTCTTTTGGAAGAACATACTGAAAAAGATTTTTACCTTGAACTTATGAAACTTTACCAGACAACTTCTCTTACATAGGTATTTTATGAAAAATATTTTTTTAAATTTTGGGTTAAATAACTTCTCATCTCCATATAAAGAACTCATAACTAGCTCTATTGCTCTTCTTTTTGCTATGATAATTTTAATATATTTTGATGCAAAAACTCTCTTTTTAGCGACACTTCTTCTCTGTGTCATATCTATAAGAATGATTAACTTAGATATAAAGAAAAATGGAGATACAAAAGACATAGCTATTAGCAAACTTATTGGTCTTTGGTTTGCACTCAGTGTAGCACCTGCAACTAGCATACCACTAAAAGACATAACACTATTTTCAAATGGATTTTTAATTCAATCTCTTGGATCATTCATTCTTTATATATATTTTTATACAAAACAACCATCTATTATAGGAAGATTAAAAAATACGATGCAAGGTGGTGTAAACATTGTAGGTTCTGACATCATAGCTGGATTTACCGCAGGCATAAGTTCTGCACTCATCTGGCAAATCATTCTCAATATATCTCTTTAACTCGCCCTACTTCTCCACTCATAAGTCTTACTTTGATTCCATGTGGGTGAGTAGAAGAATTGGTCAAAATATCGCGAACAATACCATCTGTCAAATTTCCGCTACTCTGATCTTGTTTTAAAACAATAGCCACAGAAAGACCATGTTTAATATTTACTCTTTTTCGACCATCTAACATTCAATACCTCGATTTATAATATATTTTATTGTATCGCATCTGTGTTTATAGGGGTATTAAACCAACAATTAGAAGATAATGGCATTATAGCATCAAAATTTAAAAAAGTTATATTTAACTTTTTTAGTAGAATAAATTAGTTATAATAATAGAAAATATTGCAAATTGTCATACCATTAAAGCAAACTGATTTTTATTGTTATACTCTCTAAAATTATCAGGAAGTTTTATGCAAACATTAAACTTATTTGATTTTATAAACAATAAAAAAGTAATACAACAAGGGCAGCAAGAAGTGAAATTAAAAGGTTTATCCCTATTTTCAAGTGCGGGAATAGCAGAAACATATTATAAAGATGCTGGTATAAATATAATAGTGGCAAATGAATTAATTAAAAAAAGAGCAAATTTATATAAAAAATTATATCCATATTCAAAAATGATACAAGGTAGTATTTTAGATAAAGAAGTTAATTTAAGATTACAAAAAGAAATAAAAAAAGAAAAAATAGATATAATTGTAGCTACACCACCATGTCAAGGTGTGAGCTTAGCAGGTAAAAATAAATCACAGCAAGCAATGGCTAATGATGAAAGAAATCATCTAATTTTTAAAGTTATAGAATATATACATTTAATTCAACCTAAATATGTTTTAATTGAAAATGTACCAAGATATTTACAATTATTTTTAATATATAAAAATGAATTTGTTACAATCGAAGAAATATTAAAGAGTGAGTTTGGAGATGAATATAATATAAAAATAGATGTATTGGACTCATCAGAATTTGGTGTACCACAAAAAAGAAAAAGAGCTTTCATTAAGCTTTTTAAAAAAAATTTAAAATGGGGAAATGCACAAAAAGATAATAAAATATTATCTCTTAGAGATGCTATAGGACATCTACCAAGTTTAGAATCAAATGAACATTCAAAAATACAATGGCACTATTCACGAAAACATACAGAAAATAATATTTTATGGATGAAGCATACTCCAACAAATAAATCTGCATTTGAAAATAAAATTCATTATCCACAAAAAAATAATGGGGATAAGATAAAAGCTTTTAAAACAACTTATGCACGAATGAATTGGGAACAACCTGCTCCAACAATAACAATGAGAAATGATTGTATTGCTTCTCAAAGGAATGTACACCCTGGAAGATTACAAAAAGATGGTACATATTCAGATGCAAGAGTTCTAACACCCTTAGAATTAATGATTTTAACTTCATTACCAATAAATTGGAATATTCCTAAAGATACACCTGAAATATTAATACGACAAGTACTTGGGGAATGTGTACCTCCTTTATTAATAAAAAAAGTATTAGAACCTATTTTGGAAAATTATAAATGAATAGAATAAAAGGTATTTCATTATTTTCAAGTGCGGGAATAGCTGAAACTTATTATAATGATATAAATATTGATATAGTTGTTGCAAATGAACTTCTTGAAAAAAGAGTTAAATTATATAAACATTTGTATCCAAATACAAATGTAATTTGTGGAGATTTACAAAATAAAGAAGTTAAGAGTAGAATATTATCTACTATAAGAAAAGATATAAATCTATTGGTTGCTACTCCTCCGTGTCAAGGCTTAAGTAGTATAGGAAAAAATAAAACACAAAAAGACTTTGAAATTGACAAAAGAAATTTTTTAATATTTGATGTATTTGATATTATAGATAAATCTGATTTTGACTATATTTTGATAGAAAATGTACCAAGATTTTTGAAAATGTACTTTCCTTATGATAATGATATATTGTTGTTAGAAGAAATTATTAAATTAAAATATCTGGATAAATATACAATAGATATTGATATATTGAATGCATGTGACTATGGAGTTCCGCAGACTAGACCAAGAGCAATAATTCGGTTATATAAGCACAATTTAAAATGGGATTTACCAGTTAAAGAGCCCATCATCACCCTTAGAGATTCAATAGGACACCTTCCTAGTTTAGAAGCCAATCAATCATCAAATATAAAATGGCATTTTTCAAAAAAACATAATGAGAGAGATATTTTAGCTATGAAAAATACATCTCATGGTAAAAGTGCCATTAAAAATGAATTTTATTACCCAAAAAAAGTAAATGGTGATAGAATTAAAGGTTTTCATAATACATATAAAAGAATGAAATGGGATGAACCAGCACATGCGAGGACTACTAATAGCGGAAATATTGGTTCACATAATAATGTACATCCAGGAAGATTACAAAAAGATGGAACATATTCAGATGCAAGAGTTTTGACAATATTAGAAACATTAATTGTATCATCGTTACCAGAAAATTGGGATATACCAGATTGGGCAACAGATAACTTTATAAGAACTGTTATTGGTGAAGCGATACCTCCATTAATGTCAAAAAAAATTTTACAAGGGATACAAATATGAATCATAAATGGATAATTTCAAGACATACAAGAGATATGGATTTGCTCATTAAAGTTGCTTTATTAATTAAAAAATATCAAAGTACTATTAATGAAGATGACAAAATTAAAATATTAAAAGAACTGGAAAAAGCACATATCTATTCACCAAGATTTGGTGCTTCAAAAAAGTCAACATTAAACTCTAAAATAAACCAATTAGCATTTTATATGTTTGGATATAAAATAAAAATAAAAGGAGAAAATAAGTTTTTATTCTCTCCTTTGGGCAATTTATTATTAAAATATAAAGATGACAAAATCAAGAGAAATAAAATATTTTTAACGATGTTATGGGGTTTACAATTCAATCATCCACATAGTAAAACTGATGAAGAATACCAATTATACCCATTCAGACTACTCTTTAGATTAATGAATGAATCAAGACTAGGTAAAAAACTTTTTATAAGTGAAATTTCTTATCTAATTATGGTACAAAAAAACATTTCTTTAAATTCCTACGATATACTAGTTGATAAAATAATTGATTTTAGAATTAAAACAAGAGAAGAAGTATCTAAAATATTTTTAAAAGACAAATCAAATATTCTTGTTAATGCAATATATGAATGTGATTATTATTTAAAAGTAATTATGAAATATTTTAATTTAATAAACTCTATAGATGGTGATGTAATTGCTCAACTACCACAAGGTAAAAGCACAACAAGAAAACTCAATGATAGCTACTGCACTATTAATATAGATTTATTAAATTATATTAAAGAATTAGAAAATAATTACTCTTTTCTCAGTCTGCCATTAAAATTTACTGGAAATCAACATAAATTAGACACGACTAAAGAAATTTATAATTTTTATCCTACTATTCTCTTATCTGAAATAGGTGAAACTATTGATTACAATATTCTTCAATTACCAAAATTAATAGATGAATTTTCAAAAAATAAAGATAATGCACATGCATATAAATTTGAAGATGTTTTAGAGCAAGGTTTTAATACATTCATCAATGTAGATGCAAAAAAAATAGCAGGTGCTGGCAATACTGATATTAAATGCTTATATCTTGATAATGAATCTATTTTTGCAGTAGAAGCTAAATCAACAAAAAATAAATTATCGCTAATTAATAGTGGTAGGTTAGAAGACCATCGTAATAAAATTGGAGCAAATTATACAATAGTAATTACACCAAGATATGTTCCTGCTGTTTTAAAAGATATCAAAAATACAAATAATGTAATTATTACAGCCAATACATTTTCAGAATATTTATATAATTCAATTTTAAAAGATGAAAGGAATATTGACTATGAAGAGATTAATAATCTTGTTATAAATAATCTAGGTTCAGACATCAGTAATAAAATATCTGATATAACATTTAATAAGTTTGCTATTTCAAACGAAAGTATAATTTAATTTACCACACCATAATTTGAAATAAATCTTGTTAATCTACCCTTTTCACCAAAAATAGATGGGTAACTATTAATCTTTTACAACAGTTTCATTGTATAGTGACAAAGAGGGAAAAGCAAATTCTAAATCATGCTTCTCTATAATAGCCATGATGTTATGCATAACATCCTCTTTTGCTATTAACCATTCTTCCCAATCGACTGATTTGGTGAAGCAGTAGATTAAAATATTTATACTTGAGTCTTTAAACTCATCTAAGTAGACTAAAAGTGTACTTTTAACACCTTTAAGGTCATTTTTTGAGACAAGTTTTGCTGAGTGATATTCTCTATGTCTAAACTTTGTATCTTTTGTTGCAATGCTTGGATGATTTTGAAGCATCTCTCTAATGTCCTCAACAGCTTCTTTAATATTTTCACTTTTTGAGTCATACTTTATGCCTAAACTCATTTTAATACGACGTCCTAAAACCCTTTTATTCCAGTTTTTAATATCTTGAGAAGCAAAAGTACCATTTGGAATGGCGATGAGTGCATTGTCAAAAGTTCTTAGTGTAGTTACACGCAGTCCTATCTCTATAACCACTCCTTCATGTCCATTTATCTCTATCCAGTCTCCTTGAGAAAAGACATTACTAAAAAGAATGGAGAGCGTTCCAAAAAAGTTTGAAATGGTGTCTTTCGCAGCAAACGCAACAGCTAAACCACCAATACCAAGGCCCGAGAGAATTCCTGTAAGGTCAATATCAGCAAAATAGAGCATTATGAGCAGACCAATCGTTATAATAATAAAGTTTACTATTTTTATACCTACATTTATCAAATCATTTTTCATTTTTGCTTCTATATTTTTGAGTAAGCCTAAACGTATGGAAGCGATAGTATTTGTAAATATATAGAAGAGCAAAGTAAAATAGAATCCATAAATAATATTAAAAATTTTAGATACAAATACATTACTACTAAAATCATTATAGACATAAATAACCATATTCACATTTATGATGATAATAAGAAATTTAATTGTTTTACGAATTTTTTTTAAAATTTTTGGTGCATACTTTTCCAAGGAGTCTATTCGAACCAGATATTTTTCAAGTGTTACATAAACAATCTTTCTAAAAAAGAGTATGACAAGACTGAGAAATACCATAACTGTTAGTTTAATAATATTTAGTCCATAAAACTCTAAAATAGGATTAAGGTTTTTAACAGCATCCAGAGAATTTATATAAATTGCAAGATTTATAATATGGTACTGCGAGTATTTATTGAGTCTATACATTCTATTTTGAATACTATATAGATATGTGATTGTCGCTGTATTAATCTCTTTGAGTATATCAAACTCTTCTAAATTCTTTTTCGCTTGCATAAAAATAGTTGAGTTTGATTCTGTGAGTAAGATATTTGAGTAATCATTTTTATATAACTCTTGTACTTGTAACTGGTTCTCATTAACATAATTATTTAAATCTTTTTCAAACATATCTATTGTAGGTTCATTAAGGGATTTCAAAATATTTTTAACCATTATATTCTGACTTCGGACGAGTGTGTAGGACTTTAAAGCAAGTTCATCACGTAGTACGGCATAAGAGTTATTTGCTTTTTTATTAACAATAATATTTTTTTTAAGAACAAAAATTTTGCTCTCAAAGAGTTCAATATTATTGATATACTGTTGTTTTTTTGCTAAAAATTCATTCAGTTCATCTTCAAAAAGAATCTCTTGCTGCACTCTTAAGTTTTCAATTTTCTTCTGTGTTATATCTTTGCTATTTATCTCTTTTAAAATTTTTATTTGAGCATCAACAAATTTTGAGTATTTAACCTCTGCCGCACTAAGAGAAGAGATAGTGAAAAAAATCAGCAGTAAAAGCCGTATATTATGCATGTTTACGTACCTTTGTATATAAATTTAATATTATAAGAACTTAGTATAACCATCTATAACCTCTTTACTTCTTAGATAGATATAATTGGCATGAGAATTTAGGGCTTTTTCAAAAGAGTCTAAAGATTTCACGGCCCCAAGATTAAGAGATTTTTGTGCTTCATAAACACTCTTATATGCCTTGTCAATGTCTAAGTTTAAAATCTTCACATGTGTTGTAGTGTATGAGATTGTAATAGTATCTATAAAGTATAAATCATGAAGTTTATGCATACGAAAATAAGGTTTTTCAAAAGTAGTCTCAGCAACATATTTTCCAAATATAAACTTAGTATGCAAGGAAGTTTGAACCTTTGGCATAATTTTTTTTAGTATTCGCAACTGCTCAATGCTAAAAGCATCAATAAGGACATTTTCAACACCATACTGTTGTAAAATATTTGAAAAATGAGTGAAAAATTTTTCTATATTACCTCGACCTGTTTTAAGCTCAAGGATAAAGTTCACACCACTCTCAATTGTAAAAAGTTTTTCAAGAGTAAAAAGCTCATCTTTTTTTAACAGTTTCACTATTTTTTCATCACTAAGAGATTTTCCATGTATATCAGGATGATGGATATATGTTATAAACTCTCCATCTATCTCACTCCAACAAATGTCACCTTCGGCAACAAGTGTATGTTTTGACTGTTTTTGTTTTTGCAAAAAATCTCTAAAGGCTTCTTCACTGTTTAAAGCCCTATGATAAACAAACTTTTTCTCTTTTTGGTGCATACTAGCTTAACTTTTTAAACTCTAATACTCTATCTATTTTAGCATTTTTATATGTCATAAGCTCTTCAAAACTGACTAAAAGGCCACTTTCATAATCAAAAAAAGCATATTCAAACTTTTTTGCCAAATAAAATACTGCTGCTACATCCCAAATATAACAAGAGCCTATAAGGGTTGATTCTGCCTTACCAAGAGCAACCATGACAACATGATAGAGTGTCGAACCAAAATTTCTGAGCTTTAGTTCACTAAACTCTTTAAAGTCTATTTTTTTATGAAGTCGTGAACTAATAAAGATAGTTTTTGTATCTGAATTTACAATATTTGTTTGTTCCTTAAGCTCTTTGTCATTAATAAAAATCTTATTCTCATATGCAAGATATTTTTGGTTACATGCTGGTCCATAAAAGTATGAAAGAAGAGGTTCTCCCCCTTGAAGTACTCCAATGCCAATACCCCAAACAGGATACCCTCTTAAAAATGAAGCTGTTCCATCTAAAGGATCTATAATAAAAGTGTACTCATCTTCATCCTCTTTTAAAATTGTTTGATCTTCTTCTATCCAAATATTTGCATTAACAAACTCTGCTTGTATGGCTTTTATGCAAAATGCCGTGGCATCAAGGTCAAATTGACTTACTGAAGTACCGTTGTCTTTAAGGCTTACTTCAATCGAGTCATCAATTTTTTCATATAGTTTCTTATAAAAAACATCTATTTTAGCGATGATATCTAAAACTTTTTGATTCATTTAGCTCTCCTTTTTCATAGCTACTACTAAAGCTGAAATATAATCAACTAAAGACCAAAGTGTCACTACTGAAACTAAAATAACAACCCCTGTAGAGTAGGAAGTATCAAGTGTAATATCAAATTTATTTATAAAATAAAAAGGAATTAAAAATGCAATATAACCAACTAAAGAGTACCAATAGTATGTCCCTTTTACTTTTAAGAAGTAAAGAATGGCAAAAGTGGAAAAAGTGCCTATAATTGTCAAAAGTTGTAAGTACTCTTCACTATAACTTTGCCCCTGATTCATATAAAGGATTAAAAGAGAAAAAAGAAGAAAGTACTGTCCTGCAAACTGAACAAATGCTTTTACTTTACCACTAAAACGAGCACCCATTGCTATGCCCATCAAAGACATATATGTACGAATATATGCAACAATGATATCACGAATAAACAAAATCACTACGAGCCATAAAGGAAAAAGTCCCATATATCCAAAAGCAAAAAAGTACATAAAACGAGAGATAGAATCAGAGAGAGGATCTAAGAGTTTACCAAGACTTGTTACACAGTTATCTCGTCGTGCTAAATAACCATCAAGCATATCTGTGAGTTCTGAATATGCAATTAAAATAATCGCAATTAAAAGTAGTTTTATATCTCCACTAAGTACAAGTGCAAATGCTATAAAGGAGACAAAAATTCTCACAAATGTTATATTGTTGGCAATATTGAAAATATTCTCTTTTTGCATTATTTCTCAAACCTTTTTATATCTAATTTTTTTACAAAATAGGACTCATCACAAAATTTCAACATTGCAAAATCTCCACTAGAATTTCCATAAGATATGGAGTATTGTGGTGTATTTCCATTCATATATTCCTTTATTCTTTTTGGTTTTTCTTCAAAATTACAAATTTTACCATCAAAATATCCATTGAGAAATTTTCCATTTTTTTCTGTTTTTGTCGCTATAAAACCATCGTAAGCTAAAAAATTGCAAATATGTTCTACATACACATCAGGAGAAGCTGTTACTATGATAATTTTATACCCCTCTTCTCTTTTGATATCTATCTCTCTTCTCACACTCTTATTCCAAGGTATAGATGCAAGAAAGTCATCAATATTTTGTTCTTTATCATATCCATCAAAAACTATTTTAAAGGTTCTCATTTTTACATCATCATCACCAATATAACCTAAAATATAGCATACAGACATATATAAAAGTGCTGGAGTGTACTTTAGAAGTATGGAAAATCGTAAGTTTTTAAGAAGAAATTTTAGATAGGTATCCTTAAGAGTAAGGGTACCATCTAAATCGGTGAAGATTATTTTACTCATTTTAATATTATATCTTAAATAGCTTAGACTAAATGCCTTCAGCTATCATCGCATCTGCTACTTTTTTAAATCCTGCAATATTTGCACCATCTACATAATTTCCTTCAACACCATAATCTTTTGCAGTAAATGCTACACGTGTACAAATCTGTTGCATTGTTTCTTTAAGTTTTGTATCAACCTTTTCAAAGCTCCATTTACTCATAGAAGCATTTTGACTCATCTCAAACTCACTTACAGCAACTCCACCAGCATTTGCTGCTTTTGCAGGGGCAAAACACAAGCCATGACCCTGGATAGCAGCTATCGCCTCTGGAGTTGATGGCATATTTGCACCCTCCGTTATGCTCTCACAACCATTTGTTATAAGGTTTTGTGCATCTATCTCATTTAACTCATTTTGTGTTGCACATGGAAATGCTGCATAACATGGTATGTCCCAAACTGGGTGAGAATCTTCTGGATACTCAGAAACTGGTATATATTTTGCATTTTCATGTGTTTTTATATACTCTTCTAAAGAAGCCCGTTGTACTAGTTTTATCTCTTTTAAAAGTGCCAAATCAACACCACGTGAATCATAAATGGTTCCACGAGAGTCTGTGCAACTTACAGCTATTGCACCGATTTGTTGCAATTTTTCAATAGCATGAAGTGCTACATTCCCAGCTCCACTCACTGTACAGATTTTACCTTCTAAACTCTCTTTTGCTTCAATCTCTAACATCTGTTGTGTAAAGTAAACAGCACCATAGCCTGTAGCTTCTGGTCTCATAAGTGAACCACCAAAGACAAAAGGTTTTCCAGTAAGCACTCCCTCATACGAAGATGTTATCTTTTTATACTCTCCAAACAGATAACCAATTTCACGACTACCAACACCTATATCTCCGGCAGGAACATCTATTCGAGGTCCTATATATTTATGAAGTTCAGTCATAAACGCAGAACAAAATTTCATCACTTCAAAATCACTTTTTCCTTTAGGATCAAAATCACTTCCACCTTTACCTCCACCAATAGGTAAACCAGTGAGAGAATTTTTAAGTATTTGCTCAAAGCCTAAAAATTTCAAAATCCCTTCATTAACAGTTGGATGAAAACGCAAACCACCTTTGTATGGTCCAAGTGCATTATTAAACTGAACACGGTACCCTGTATTTACTTGAATATCATTGTTGTCATTTAACCAAACCACCTTAAATTTTATAATTCTATCTGGAACTACTAAACGCTCAAGTATTGCATACTTAGTATATTGATGATCAGACTTTAAAAGAGGAGCTATTGAGTAGATAACTTCTTCCATTGCTTGATAAAACACATTGTCCTGTGCACAATCAGATTTCTCAAATTTTTTAATCTCTTCTTCTTCTATTGACATATATTCTCCATTATTATTTTCAAGATATTCTATAACTCTTTTGCTTAAATGTATCCAAATTTATAAGAAGTAAAAATAAATATTCTCTATTGTGTAAAACACTCAAATCAAATTAATTTTACTTACTTTTAGTTACAATATGGAAAATGGAAATTTGGAGCATGTTTATATTTTAAAGGAATACAAATGCAACACTATAATAATCTAAAAGAACATTACCAGTTTACTAATGTAGAAGCTCAACTTTTAAAAGAGCTTCAACCTCGCATGGAAAAACTTGCTGATGATTTTGTAGATGGTTTTTATGATTATATATGGGTTTTTGGTAAAACTGCTCAATTTTTAAAGAACAACGATATTATCGCTTACCATAGGAAGAAAATCAAAGAGTGGTTCATTAATCTTTTTTGTGGAAAATATGATATGCCCTATTTCATGTATCTGTATAAAATAGGGGAAATTCATGTGAAAATTGGTCTCCCAACACACTATGTTAACTCTGCATTCACTTATGTCCGAACTTTTATACTTGCAAGCATAGAAGAAAATTTTAAAGATAAACAACATCATGTACAAGAGATAAGAGCTGTTGAAAAAATAGTTGACATGAATCTTGATGTACTAACAAGTTCTTATAGAGAAGAAGAATTAAATAAGTTTTTATCTCTTTCTAAAATAGAAAAAAATATTTTGTTAGGTTTAAAAAACTTCAATTCATATATAAACTATTTTTTAGCAGGTGCACTGGCAATTGTGGCATTTTTTGCTATAGGGCTTTTTGTATATGATATTTATCTCTTGTTTTTTACGGATATAAAAATTGAAAAAGGAATATTAACGGTCCTTGGTAGCTTACTTGTGTTATGGGCATCTATTGAATTAATTCATGAAGAAATTAATCATTTACAAGGTAAAGGGTTTGCTATTGGTGCATTTATCATGCTTGCAATGGCAGCACTTATTCGAAAAATATTGATATATTCTCTCTCTAGTGAAAAGGGGGAAGACCTATTGGTTATTGCTGCTGTTATTGTTGGTTTATCTATTTCATATTGGCTTATAGGGACAAATAAGAAACATGTATAAACTAAATATAGCATAACAAAATATATTATTGACATTTTTAGGCAATTGGAATATACTATTTCTAAATATTTTTTTAAAGGAAATGATTATGACACAAAAATATAAATGCCTCGTATGTGGCTATATATATGATCCTGCCATTGGAGATATTGAAAACGGTATAGCCATAGGAACTGCTTTTGAGAACCTTCCTAATGACTGGGTTTGTCCTGAATGTGGTGCAGGAAAAGAAGATTTTGAACCTTTAGATGATGAATAAATATAAAATTTTAAAGAATTTTATTATATCTGTAATACTGCTGTTTTCTACAGTGCTTTATGCAACACCCCAGTATGCACAAAAAACAGATCAAAAGTGTATGCTATGTCATATAGACCCGGCAGGTGGTGGTGAATTAACTGATGTAGGTAAGGGATATAAACTTAGCCTGAAAAAATCGGAAATATCTCAAGAAGAATACTCCAAATCTTATTTTAAACTGCTTATACTTTTTATACATATCTTCACTGCTATTTTCTGGTTTGGAACAATTTTATATGTACATATTGTTTTAAAACCAAAGTATGCTTCTAAAGGTCTTCCCTCCTCAGAAATGAAAGTAGGAATAAGTTCAATGCTTGTTATGGCAGTCACAGGTACTTACCTAACTCTAACAACAACACACTCATTTGAGATATTCTATACTTCAACATTTGGCATGCTCTTGGGCTTAAAAATTGTACTATTTATGATAATGGTGCTTTCAGCTCTCTATGTCATACTGTTTATTGCACCAAAACTAAAAGAGACTGGTAAAAGAAAAATAGATTTCAATTATAAAAGTATGAGTTTAAATGAGTTAGCACTCTATAACGGAAAAGATGGTGCACCTGCATACATAGGTTTTAAAGATAAAATTTATGATGTTAGTAATTCTAAAAAGTGGAAAAATGGTGAACATATGAGAAAAGTTCATGCAGGAGAAGATTTAACACAAATGATATCTCAAGCTCCACATGGAGAAGAAAAAGTGTTTGCAATGCCATTTGTAGGAAAGTTGCTTCAAAATAATACTCAAAAGAACATCCCTCTTCAAATAAAAGTTTTTTATTTTATGAGTTATATGAACTTAACTATAGTCTTCATAATCACTTTAATTATTGCTTTATGGAGATGGAACTAAAGTTATTAATGTTTTGTTTAATTTGTTTCAAGAGAATATAGATACCATAATTAAGAATTGTTTTATTAAACTGTAATATAATTGAACACTTCAAACTATAAAGTTGGAAAAAATGAATGGATCTCTTCTTTTAGCATCTTCCATGATTATAGGTTTAATCATTCTACTACCACTCTCTTTTCATTTGAGTAGATACCTTGGTGTTCATAGTGACAATGCACGAAAAAATGAACCTGTAGAAGGTGGTATTCGTCTTAATAAAACATATGGAGACTCCTTTGAGGGTTTTGATGTAAAATTTTTTCTTATTGGAATTATCTTTCTTATCTTTGATGTAGAGGTGCTTTTTATGTTTCCATGGGCACTTAATCTTCGAGACTTTGGGTTTTTTGCTCTTATTGAGATGTTCACATTTTTAGCACTCCTTATTGGTGGGCTTTTTTATGTTTATAAATCAGGAGTATTAAAATGGACGTAAGCAATAGCCACCTTCTTGATGATGCCATTGTTACAACAAAGCTTGATGCTATTATAGATTGGGGCAGAGAAGCATCTTTATGGCCTTTTGTTTTTGGAACGGCTTGTTGTGCCATAGAGTTTATGGCAACAGCAGCCTCACGCTATGACATCTCTCGTTTTGGAGCAGAAGTTTTACGTTTTTCTCCACGCCATGCAGATTTACTCATAGTTGCAGGAACGGTTAGTTACAAACAAGCTCCTATTCTCAAGCAAATTTATGACCAAATGCCTGAACCTAAATGGGTTATAGCAGTTGGAGCATGTGCCTCAACAGGTGGCTTTTACGATAACTACACCACACTTCAAGGTATAGATGAGATTGTACCTGTTGATGTGTATGTGGCAGGGTGTCCTCCAAGACCAGAGGCGATTTTAGATGCTGTGATGAGTATTCAAAAAGAGCTTAAACGCGAAGAAAAATTTGCCCTTAGACATACAGATTTTAAAGGAAAACTTGATGATGTCTGAAATCATAACAGTTTTAAGCACTGAACTTTTTAAGACTATTAAAGATGCAAAAGAGGAAAAAAACTTTAGCTTTTTACTCGACATTACCTGCATAGACAACCTTCACAAATCACATCCAAAATCAACGCGCTTTGAACTCATATATATTTTACGTCATTCAAATTTTAAAGAGACTCTTCTCTATAGAGTAGCTCTTGAAAATATTAGTATTGACTCTATCTCTTCTATTTATGAATCTGCTGCATGGGCAGAGAGAGAAGTTTATGATCAGTATGGCATTAAATTTAAAAACCACAAAATGCTCAAACGCCTTCTCAACCATAACGAATTTGTAGGACATCCTCTTAGGAAAGATTATGAGATAACCAAAGGACAATATTGTGAGAGTTCTCAAGACTTGATGGATGAGATGATACCACTACTTGAGGAGAAAGGATTACACCTGCAAAATGATGAATTGATGGTAGTAAATCTTGGACCATCTCATCCAGCCTCCCATGGAACAATAAGAACACTTTGTGCCCTTGATGGGGAGGAGATTGTAGCAGCGGCATGTGAGATTGGGTACCTGCATCGTGGCTTTGAAAAATCTTGTGAAAATCACGATTACAATCAAATCATCCCTTATACAGACAGGCTCAACTACTGTTCAGCCCTGATGAATAACATTGCCTTTGCAAAAACAGTAGAAGATATGATGGATATTACACTTCCAGATAGAGGTATATTTATACGAGTTCTTCTTGCTGAGCTCTCACGCATCATTGACCATTTAGTATGTCTCTCAGCTGGTCTTTTAGATATGGGAGCACAAACAAACTACTGGTATCTTTTTAACCCACGCAACGATGCATATGAGTTTATCTCAAAACTGACAGGAGCACGACTGACAAACTCTTTTATGCGTATAGGCGGTATGGCTCATGACCTTTACGATGGTTGGCAAAGTGACTTAGAAGATATACTCAAAAACATAGACAAGGGTGTCACAGAATCACTCAAAATGGTACGACATAACCGCATCTATAATGACAGACTTACTGACATCTCTGTAGTGAATGCTCAAAAGGCTATGAGTTATGGATTTAGTGGTCCAAACTTGCGTGCATCTGGAGTCCCTTTCGATTTGCGTTTTACAGAGCCATATTACTACTATGATAGTTTTGATTTTAATATGGTTGTAGGGAGTGTCGGTGATACTTACGACAGAATGATGGTGCGTTTCGATGAGATACATGAGAGTATGAAAATCATACGACAAGCTATGTCTGCAATGCCAAGTGGAGAAATTAATGTTGATGATAAGAGAATTATTATGCCAAGTAAAGAGTGTGTTTATGACTCTATAGAGGGCATGATGAATCAGTTTAAGCTTGTCATTGATGGCGTGAGGGTTAAAGAGGGGGAGTATTATGGAGCTTTTGAAGCAGCAAATGGAGAACTTGGTTTTTTTATAGTCAGTGATGGAAGCGGTACCCCCTACAAGGTAAAGGTAAGAGCACCAAGTTTTTATCATATTGCGGCACTTCCAAAGATTATAGAGGGGTACCAGCTTGCTGATGCCGTACTTACACTTGGCAGTCTCAATATCATAGCAGGAGAGATGGATAGATGAGTTACCTTTTTTCGCAAGAAAACTTAGAAAAAATTACTAAGCTAAAGCTTCGTTACCCAAGCCCAAAAGCACTCTGTTTACCCTGTTTATGGATGGTGCAAAATGAAGACGGCTACATCTCGCTTGAGGCTATAGACGCAATTAGCGAGCAGATAGACATACCTTCTATGGAAATCTACAGAGTTGCTACTTTTTACACAATGTTTCATCTGCAAAAAAGAAAAAAACTACAAGTCGACGTCTGCAAAACACTCTCATGCAAACTCTGTGGAAGTGATGAAATTTTAAAGCATCTTGAGTCAAAAGATGTGATGCTCAACCCTGTGGAGTGTCTTGGCTCCTGTGGTACCGCACCACTTATGCAGATAAATGACAAAAACTATGAAAACCTTACGAGGCAAAAAGTAGATGAAATTTTAGAAGAGTTACTATGAGAGAGTGCAAAATAGTATCGTCCAAGTTTCATTTAAAAGAGTCTCACACTCTTGAGGTGTCGCATGAGCATGGTGGCTATGGTGCTCTAGAAAAATTAAAAGAGTACACTCCTTTAGAGATTATTGGCATTATTAAAGAAGCAAACCTGCGTGGAAAAGGAGGAGGAGGAGCTGGTGCTGGAGATAAATGGATGCTCATGCCTCAAGAGAGCGATAAGCCCTCTTTTTTAGCTGTAAACTGCGATGAGAGCGAACCTGGAACCTTTAAAGATAGACAAATCATCACTTACGATCCCCATCTTCTCATAGAGGGCATCATCATAACCTGTTATGCCATTAAATCGCAACATGCCTACATCTACATTCGTGGAGAGTACAAAGAGTACCAAGATATTTTACAAAGTGCTATAGATGAGGCTTATGATGCTGGACTCTTACAGGTATGTGATATCACTATTCACCGTGGAGCCGGTGCTTACATCTGTGGAGAAAAGTCTGCTCTATTAGAGTCTATGGAGGGTAAACGCGGGCACCCGCGTCTCAAACCAAAACAAAAAGAACCTGAGTGGTTTTTTGGCAACCCTACTCTTGTAAATAATGTAGAAACCATAGCCTCAGTACCTTTCATAGTTCAAAACGGAGCAGATGCCTATCGAGCTTTTGGCACGCAAAAGAGCCCCGGAACACTGCTTTTTGCAATGAGCGGTCATGTACAAAACCCAGGTGTTTACGAAGCAGAATTTGGCACATCAATGATGGAGTACATAAACCACTACGGCGGTGGGGTTAAAAATGGAAAAAAACTCAAAGCCGTCATCCCTGGTGGAGTTTCTTGTGGTGTTTTAACCGCACAGGAGTGCGAGAACCTTACACTTGACTATGAAGCTCTACGAAGTGCTGGAAGTTCACTTGGAACGGGGGGCATGATACTCATGGATGAAGACACAAACATGGTCGAAGCTCTTAAAAACATCTTGGAGTTTTACCATGAAGAGTCTTGTGGACAGTGCACACCATGTCGAGACGGAAGTGGTTGGAGTGACAAAATAGTCGGTCGCATCTTAAACGGAAATGGCACAAAAGCGGACTTGGACAAACTCTTCGACTTAGCCGACACCATGAACGGAAAAACCATCTGCGTTTTCGCTCCGTCCATCTCACAGGTGTTGGTTTCTTTTATCACTAAGTTTAGAGATGAATTTGAGGCGGTGGTATCATGAGTAAACTAGTCCCTCTCATCGTCGACGGCGATACCTATGAAGCTGAGGAGAACTCGCTTCTTATACAGCTACTCATAGAAAAAAATATAAAAGTACCCTACTTCTGTTACCATGAGTCTTTGGGTCCTGATGGAAATTGTCGTATGTGTATGGTTGGCATTGAGGGACAAAAACGTCCGCAAATTGCTTGTGACACCTTCATAAAAGAGGGAATGGTTGTCAATACAAAAACAGACACCATAAAACAAGTGCACACCGACATACTTGAACTTGAACTCATAAACCACCCTGTGGATTGTCCGACTTGCGACCAAGCTGGGGAGTGTTCGCTTCAAGATTTTTACATGGACTACGGACTTCACACTTCAAAAATAACGATAGAAGAAAAAGTAAAGCATGATAAGGCTGTTGATTTAGGTGCAAATGTCATGCTTGACCAAGAACGCTGTGTTTTATGTGCTAGATGTACTCGTTTTACGGACAAAATAACGGGTACACATGAACTTGGCATAGTCGGTCGAGGTGATGATGCAAAAGTCACAACCATGCCAGGACGTCCTCTTTTTAATGCTTATGCCATGAATGTAGTCGACTTATGTCCTGTTGGAGCTTTAACTTCCAAGGATTTTCGTTTTTCTCAGCGTGTGTGGTTTTTAAAAACAGTTGAGTCGGTATGTCATGGCTGTGCTAAGGGATGCAATATCTACATAGACCACAACAAGCTCAAGTATAAAGATGATGTAATATATAGATTTCGCTCACGCAGAAACGATGCTATAAACGGTTTTTTCATCTGTGATGAGGGTCGACTTTCATATAAAGAACTTCAAAAAAATCGCCAGACTTCCACCCTACTTAATCATAAAGAAATTTCTGAAGATAAAGCCTTAGAAGAGTTACATAAACAAATCAAGAAATACAATAATGTCACACTCATCATAGATGCCAATCTTTACACGCAGGAGATGGAAGCTCTCCTTAGTTTTGCTAAAAGCATCCATGCAGAGGTATACTCTCCATTAGAGATATACAAAGATGAAGCTTTTGGTGATGATATGCTTAAAAGCTCAAACAGAGCGGCAAACTTTAAAATGATTGAAATCATAGGCATAAAAACGACACAACCAAAAAGTGTAGGACTTGTACTTAATTTTAATCATCCACAAGAGTTTGATGCTGATTTACAAATAAATTTTAGCACACACATAAGAGACAACTCTGCATTTACAATACCCATCGCTTCATATAGTGAAACAAGCGGTCACCTTACCAATGAAGATGGCATTGTGCAGTATGTTCCAAAAGCCATCAGTAAAAATTCTCCATTGCCGACAGTTATAGAGTGGATAGAGAGGTTACGCATATGAGTACGTCAGCCATTACCGTTGCCATTAGCTCTTTTGTTTTAGCTACTCTCTTAGCACTCCTTACTATTCCCATTTTAGTATGGCTTGAACGTAGAGTAGCTGGACTTATACAAGACAGAGTGGGACCAAACAGAACAAACATAGCAGGTTTTAGACTTGGTGGTTTGGTACAATCTTTTGCAGATGTTGTGAAACTTTTACTCAAAGAAGAGTATTACCCCTCTCATATAAAGATGGGCCGATGGCTCTTTATGTTTGCCCCTGTCATCACTTTTGTAGCAGCACTTTTAGCCTTTATGGCCATACCTTTTGCCGATACTCTGCACATCAACGGAGAAGCACTGAGAATTCAGGCTCTGCCTATAGATTTTGGAGTTTTTTGGTACCTCTCTATCAGTGCCATTGGAGTTTTAGGAGTTATTTTTGGTGGTTGGCTCTCTCATAACAAATATGCTCTTCTTGGTGCAGCTCGTGCTGGGTCTATGGTTATATCTTATGAATTAGCTCTTGGTTTGGCAATACTCTCTTTCATACTCACCTACAACACTGTAGACTTTAATGCTATGGTTTCATGGCAGAATGGTACTTTTTTCTCTTTTTTACCCTCTTGGGGTATTTTAATACAGCCTTTTGCCTCACTCGTACTTATAGTTGCTCTTTTTGCTGAGACAAACCGTAACCCTTTTACCGTAGCAGAGGGAGAGAGTGAAATCGTGGCTGGCTATATGACCGAATATACCGCTATGAAATTTGCTCTATACTTTATGGGAGAGTATGTCGCTATGAACACAGCAAGTGCCGTTATAATTACCATGGTTTTTGGTGGGTATCAACTCCCTTTTATCTCAACGCAAATGTTGTATGAGAACTTCAGACCTTTTGCCCTCTCACTTATGATACTCCTCCCCATTTTTATGTTCTTTTTTATACGATGGATGCGAAAAAACAACAGAGTAAGAGCAACTCTCACAACAGATGGAGGGCGTGCTTTTGAGACAAAAGTTTTTACTATTGTCCTCATTGCTATGACTCTTTTTATTGAGCTGGCTCTTCTTTATCTTGCTTTTTTTAACCAAAGTGTCATGGCACACACTCTGTGCATTACACTTTTTCAAATAGTAATCTTTGTCAGTAAACTTATGCTTTTTAACCTCTTTTTTATCATCATCAGGTGGACACTGCCTCGTTTTCGTTACGACCAAGTGCAAAAATTAGGTTGGCATTATCTTCTGCCACTCTCACTACTAAATCTTTTTATAACGGCAATTATTGTCGTAGGAGTTACATAATGTCTCATATAAAAACGACCCAAAGACCAAGCACCTCATTCAAAGACAAGCTGTATGTTCCAGCCATAGCAGAGGGTGTTAAAGTCACATTTAAGCACTTCTTTAAAAACCTCAACGACATCAATGCCGTGCGAACATTAGAGTACCCAGAGGAGCAACCCACAGATATAACATCTCGTTATAGAGGGCTTCATCGTCTCACACATAGACCAGATAATTCAGTTGCCTGTGTAGCCTGTTTTATGTGTGCAACAGCATGCCCCTCTAATTGCATCTTTATTGAAGCAACGCAAAGAGAAGATGGGCATGATGAAAAAATGCCAGAAAGTTTCTTTATAGACACGCTAGAATGTGTCTTTTGTGGTTACTGTGTGGAGGCTTGTCCTTGTGATGCTATACGAATGGATACAGGTATTTTCTCACTCATAGGTAACCAGCGTGAAGATTTTGTAATGGATAAAGCAAAACTTTTATCTTTTAAAGGTGCATTCTCAGAGGAGTTCAGCTGTGCTAGAGACTAATACTTTAGAATATATTATATTTTTTATTTTAGCCATCTTTATGCTTGGTGGTTCTCTTGCTATGATTACTAACAAACAAACTCTTTTTTCTGCTTTTGGTTTTTTAGTCGCTATGATAGGACTGGCTGGTTTATTTGCACTCTTAGATAGCAGATTTTTAGCAATAGCACAGCTTATGGTGAGTGTTGGTGCCATTGTCGTTTTAAGCATGCTCACTATTTTAACGGTAAATGCCAAAGAGAGTGAACTGCCAAAAGAGCCCAACAAATATAAATGGATTTTAGGCTCCATAATTCTAGTCATTCCTTTTACGCTCATACTCTACAAATCACTCCTCACACTACCAAATCACTTCGCAAAGATGCAAGTTAGTAATTCTAAAGTAATGGGAGAGTTACTTTTTAGTGGATGGGTTTTACCCTTTGAGATAGTTTCAATCTTGCTACTTACAGCAATGCTAGGAGCCATAGTTATAGCCAGAGGCAAACGCAACAAAAAGGAGAGCAAATGACTCCAGCACCTTTTTTTCTTTTAGTTTCACTCCTTTTTAGCATAGGTCTTGTAGGCATTGTCAGTCGAAAAAACCTTTTTGTTACTTACATGTCTATAGAACTCATGCTAAGCTCTGTTAATCTTCTTCTTGCTACTCTCTCAAAAGTTTTAGGAGATGCTAACGGGTCTGTTATTGCTCTACTTCTCATAGCTGTTATAGCATCTGAAGCAGCTCTTTTTTTAGCGATGATTATACATCTGTATAAAAATGAAAAAACGCTTAATAGTGATGACATAAATGCATTACAGGAGCAGATTTAAATGTTAAGTTTCATAGTTATACTCCCTTTCATTTCTGCTTTTACTATGGGTCTTGTTTATCTGAGCGATACTAAAACTAAACATTATATCTTCTACACTACTCTTGGAGTGGGTGTTCCTTTTATCATGACACTCCTCTCCTTTATGAGTGCTTTTGAGATTTTTCACTCCTCAAGCACCATTCATAACAACCTTTTTCAATGGGTACATCTTGGAAATTTTATTATTGATGTCTCATTTATGGCAGATAGACTCTCCATACTTATGATAAGCTTCATTACCTTTATAGGGACTCTTATTCACATATATGCAGCTGGATATATGAAAGATGATACTGGTTATGGAAAGTTTTTTGCATATTTTAACCTCTTTATGGGGAGTATGCTCCTCTTAGTTTTAGCTGATAATCCTATTATGATGTTTATTGGTTGGGAGCTTGTAGGACTCTCATCATATCTGCTCATCGGTTTTTATCATCATGACGCAGCAAACATAAAAGCAGCAAATAAGGCCTTTATACTCAACCGCGTCGGAGATTTTGGTTTTATTATAGCAATCGCTATACTTTTTATCTCCCTAGAGGGTCATGGCTTTACTTTTGATGCCATCAAGGCAAATATTCATCTCATTAATCACGAAACATTAAGCCTCATTGGTATTTTACTCTTTGTTGGAGCTATGGGAAAATCAGCTCAGATTCCCTTGTATGTTTGGCTTCCAGATGCTATGGCGGGGCCAACTCCTGTCTCAGCACTCATTCATGCAGCGACTATGGTGACTGCTGGTGTTTACATGGTAGCACGCTACAGTTTTTTATATATTGAGATTCCAAATGTAGGACTTTTTATAGCAAGTATTGGTGCGGCCTCAGCACTCCTTGCTGCCATCATAGCCTCCTATCAGAGTGATATTAAAAAAATTCTTGCTTACTCGACAATGAGCCAACTTGGCTATATGTTCATAGCCGTTGGTTTAGGAGCTTATAGTAGTGGGATATTTCATGTTTTTACTCATGCTTTTTTTAAAGCTTTGCTTTTTATGGGAGCTGGAGCTGTCATTATCGCTATGAACCATGAACAAAATATTTTTAAAATGGGTGCTCTTAAGAAGAGACTAAAACTTGTGTATATTACTATGTTTATAGCAACTCTTGCTATCAGTGGTATCCCACCTTTTGCAGGCTTTTTCTCTAAAGATGCCATTTTAGTATCTGCTTTTGCCTCTGGACACTACATCATCTGGGCATCTGCCACATTTACAGCAGGTCTGACAGCCTTTTACATGTTCCGACTCATTTTTAGTGTTTTTCATGCAAAAGAAAAAGAGCATCATGAACTTCACTCTCTTACAAAAAGTATGACCTACCCCTTAGTTATACTTGCATTTGGGAGTACAACAGCCGGATTTTTAGGTGTAAACTCCGCATATGGAGGAGAAAATCTTATAGGCAATTTTTTACATCTTCCAGATATAGAACATCATATATCGCATACAGATGAATATATGCTAGGAGTCCTTAATATTGTTTTAGCACTCCTAGGAATGGGTCTGGCTTATAAACTTTTTTCCACTTCAACCAAAGAGGAAAAAGCAGATAATTTTTTAAAAGTCTTAGTTATCAACAAATTTTATGTAGATGAGTTTTATGAGGCCATCATCATGCAACCACTTTTACATATGAGTAGGTTTATCGCAAACACAATAGACCCAAAACTTTTTGATGGCATCATTAACGGGAGTGTACTTTTATATCTCTTTTTTGCAAGACTTTTTACAAAATTACAAAATGGCAAGGTTCGCTACTATGCTTTTTATATTTTAGTAGGTGTATCCTGTATGTCATGCTATTTGATGTATAAACTAGGAGTTTTATTATGATGGAAAATATCTTAAGTGTCATCATCTTTGTGCCTATTATAATAGCAATTATTCTCGGTATTTTTAGAGCAAAACTTGAACTTTTGCGTTTAGGTGCCATTCTCTCTTCCATCATTACACTGTTTCTTACTTTACTTGTCACATATAAATTTGATTCTCATACTGGTATGCAGTTTAAAATTATTCTGCCTTGGATTCAAAATGCTGGTATTTCTTATAGTTTAGGGCTTGATTATCTCTCTTTAGTTCTACTGCTTCTTATTACACTCCTTATGCCTCCTCTATATATTTACATGCTTAAAGAGAAGAGAAAGGGGTACTGGTATAATATGATGCTCTTGCAAACTGGTGTAACAGGAGCAGTACTCTCACTTGATTTAATTCTTTTTTATCTCTTTTGGGAAACTATGCTTCTCCCCATATTTGTTATGATAGGAAAATATGGTAACTCAAATCATCAGTATAACTCTATGAAAATTGTTCTTATGACCATCTTGGGCTCTATGAGTATGCTTTTTTCCATTTTATATATTGGTTATATATATTTTAAAACAAATGGTATGTGGAGCTTTGAGTTAAACGACCTCTCAAGCATAGCTTTTGATGCCAAAACATCTATCTGGCTTACTGCTGGTTTTTTACTTGCTTTTGCCATTAAAATTCCTCTTCTTGGTTTTCATACATGGATGGCTCCAGCCTATGGTTCTGCACCCACACCAGCCGTTGTTATTATGTCCTCTATCATGGCAAAATTGGGTATTTATGGTTTATGGCGTTTCGGGTATGGACTCTTTGAGCGAACATTACACTATTATGAACCATTTATCATTGTTCTAGCTCTTATTGGACTCTTGTATTATGCTATTCGTGCTATTACAGAAGATAACTTGCGGCGGATGTTTGCCTATTCGTCTGGCTCACACCTCTCTCTTATTGCCCTTGGTATTTTTTTAACAAATATTTATGCTTGGGGAGGGAGTCTCTATTTTATAGCAACACATGCTTTAGCTTCTGCTGGTATTTTTATAATGATAGGGCTTACATATCACCGCTTTAAAACTGTAAATATTAGCGAACTCGGAGGTATCGCCTCACAGGCTCCTATTTTTACCTTTTTCTTTGCTTTTTTTGCACTTAGCATTGCAGGAATCCCTGGCACTGGTGGTTTTGTCGCTGAACTACTTATTATCATCGGTGCATTTAAAGAAAACTTTTATATTGGTCTTTTTAGTGCTATGACAATGCTAAGTGCTATGATATACATCTTTTGGATGCTCCAACGAACTCTTTTTGGGAAGGCTCACAATATTTGTCAATATCAAGACCTTAACACAAAAGAGATTTTAATGCTACTACCTTTAGTTATACTTCTACTCATAAGCGGTATAGCCCCTTCTCTTTTTATACCTACCTTTGAGTTACAACTAAAGGTAGATCTTCATCATGTACTAGAGGTAATAGGAGCATTTAAATGATACATCAACTCTATTTCTCCCTACCTATTATCAGTATACTTTTAGGTGCCTTTGTTTTAATGCTACTTTCGCATTCAAAAAAGATACCATTACAATCTTTTAATCACATAGCTGTTCTTTTTTTAAGTATCGCATTTGTTGTAGAGTTCACAATCTTAGGTGATAATACAAATAGTTATCTTTTTGAGAGCATTTTTAAACATGACTTTATACTTGATGATTTTGCCACCATATTTGATATGATGTTTACAGCTGGAGCGATACTAACACTCCTTATAAATAATGACTACATTAAGAGTCGTAGCTATTTCACGGGGGAGTATTTTTCTCTCATACTTTTTAGTGTTTTTGGTATGATGATGCTCTCTCATGCACATGAATTAATCACTATTTTTATTTCTCTAGAGATAGCATCTTTAAGTGTTTATGCTCTTGTTGGGTATCATAAGAAGAAAAGGATTAGTCGTGAAGCCATGATGAAATATCTTGTTTTAGGCTCTTTATCAGGTGCTTTTTTTATTCTTGGAACGGCTCTTATCTATGGAGCAATCGGCTCAACTTCTCTTGAAAACATTGCTATATATGTCAATACAACACCATTTCAAGAGATGACACTACTCATAGTAGGTGCTAGTTTTATTATGATAACCATTTTATTTAAGATTGGAGCTGTTCCTTTTCATGCATGGGTTGTTGATGTGTACCATGGAGCGCCCTATCCTATTACTATGTTTATGGCATCTACCTTTAAAATAGCGATTTTTGCTATTGCCTTGCGTCTGTACATAATAGACTTTGCTCCAATAAATCACTTTTGGACAGAGATGCTTCAAGTGGTAACTATTCTCACATTACTTGGAGGCTCATGGCTGGCTATTACTCAAAAAACAGTCAAAAGAATGCTTGCAGGATCTTCTATTGTCCATAGTGGCTATTTACTCATTGGGCTATCATCCGTAGGTTTAGGCTCAGACATGGCAACTCCAGCTATTATGTTTTATCTTATTGTCTACTTTTTAAGTGCTTCGGGTTCATTTGGAATTTTAAGTTTTATAGCATCTCAAAGTACACATCAAATGAGTTATGATGACTTTAAAGGTCTTGCACAGGAACGCCCTTATATGTCTATAATGATGACGATTTTCATGCTCTCTCTTGCAGGTTTCCCATCCACCATAGGTTTTTTAGGAAAGTTTTATATCTTTACATCAGCCATAGAATCAGGGCAAATTTTCCTTGCAGGTCTTGGAATCATGACAGCATTTATCTCTGTTTATTATTATTTTAAACTTATAGCCATGATGTATTTCTACCCCTCAAATGTAAAACAAAAAAAACTCTCTATTAACATTAGTACTGTGTTGATAGCTCTCATGGCACTCATTATTGTTTGGGGAGGTATTGGAACATCACTTATTCCTTTTATCCCTGGAGCTGATAGTTTTATAGAAGTGGCTAAGCAGGCTATTGTATCATTGCAATAGCCAATAATACGCCATATTAAAGACAATGACCTCTTTTATAGTCACTTTTATGCTAAATTTATCATAGGGATGTTAAGATATTCTAAAGACATTATTTAAATAAAAAAGAGGTATTTTATGTTTGAAAACATGAGTATTCAAAAAAAAATGAACTATCTTATATCAATGGCAACCTTTGCTATTATTGGTGCGACTATTTTTGTTTCTATATCAATGAACAAAGTAGAAAATGAGTATGCACACCTGCACAACAACTCTATGACAGCAGCGATTAACACATTAACGATTGAGAAGAATCTTAACTATGTTAGTAGAACGACAAGAGACATTATGCTTGGTGGAAACTTTGATAAAGATATAAAAAAATTAAAAAAATCTATTGATGATATTCGTACCAATTTTGATAAACTAGAAAATTTGATGAAAGATGAGAGCAAATTTGCACTCGTTAAAGAGGCAAAATCTTCAACGATGCTTTTTCTTGAAAATTCTTTAGTTATGATGCAAAACCTCACGCAAGACGAAATTAAAAATGAAACAGCAAATATATATAAAAAATATAAGACAGATTTAACACCTTATGCAAATGCCTCAAGAAAATCCTTTAAAGAGCTAGTCAAACTTAAAACAACGGAACTTACAAAAGATTCTACAAGTCTTGAACATGAAATAATATTTTATAAATATCTAGTCTTTTTTTCAGGATTTATCGTTGCTATAATTGTTTTTCTTATTGCAACTGTTATTAAAAAATCTATTATTAAAGGTATTAAAGCTTTTACAGAACTTATCTCTTATGCATCAAAAGGTGATTTTTCTCATAAACATACTTCCTCAGAGGAACATACTGAGCTTGGTATTATGGGAGATAGTCTTAGTCTATTACTAGGACATGTTGAAAAACTCATTCAAGAAATCAACAATACTCTTACAGATGCTTCACAAGGCATATTTACACATCAAATTTCATCAGCAAAAATGGAAGGTGAATTTGTTGTAGCAATTGAGAGTGTTTCTACAAGTATTGAAATAATGAAAGAGCAGCATAAAAAGGTGCAACGAGACATTTTTAATGGAAAACTAAGTGCCAAAAGTATTCATGTTTCTGAGTCTCTCTCTGTTATTCAACAAAATCTTAAAGATAATATAATAAATCTTAAAGAGGTAACTGAAGAAAATACAAAAGCATCAGACTTAGCGAACAACTCACGAGACAATATTAATGAAGCAGTAAATGAGCTTCACTCTTTAAATGAGCTTGTCAGTACAAACAATGCAAATATTGAAGAGCTGGCATCTCAAACAAATAATATTACTTCTGTTATTGAACTTATTACAGACATAGCTGACCAGACAAATCTCTTAGCCCTCAATGCCGCCATAGAAGCTGCACGTGCAGGAGAACATGGCCGTGGTTTTGCTGTTGTTGCAGATGAGGTGAGAAAACTAGCAGAGCGTACACATAAAGCAACAAGTGAAATCTCTGTCTCTATTAAATCACTCCAACAGGGTATGAATGAAATTCAAACAAGTTCTGAAGACATGAAAGTGACTGTAGATGATTCAACACAGAAAATAGAAGACTTTGAACACACTCTTGTAGAGCTAAGTGAGGGCTCAAGCAAGATTGTTGACTCGTCGTACCATATGGAAAATAGTATTTTTATTGTCCTTACAAAAATTGACCATATACTTTACAAATCTCGTGCATACAACTCTCTTGTTACATTAGAACCTATTCTTAAAGAAGTGACCGCACATGAATGTAACCTTGGTAAATGGTATGAGGGAGAGGGAAAAGAGAGATTCTCACAAACAAATACATATGCAAAAATTGCAGCACCACATATAATAGTACATAAAAAGGCCAATGCTAATCTTAAGTACTTACACGAAAATGCAAAAGAACAAACACTTGAACATGCAGACATTATCATAGAAAACTTTGATAAAATGGAAGATGCATCGCATGAACTCTTTGATTTAATGGATAAGATGCTCCAAGAGTCCTAATTTTCTATATTCTTTTAACATTCACCTAATATTGGAAGAGTATTCTTTTACTATTTAATACAGAAGGTGGCAAAATGGACTGGCGTCAAAAAAGCGAAAACTCTTTAGAAAAGATGGGTGAAAAGATTACTACCCATCCAAAAAAAATCATTTTTATTTTACTCTTATTAAGTATTGCTATTATCTCTAACATTCCAAAAATCACTATTGATACTTCTACAGAAGGTTTTTTACATAAAAGTGATCCTGCACTTCTACAGTATGAAAAATTTAAAGAGCAGTTTGGTCAAGATGAAAAAATTATGGTTGTTGTAGAGGCTAAAAATATTTTTGAGTTAAAAACACTCCAAAGACTTCAACAACTTCATAAAGCACTACAAAACTCTGTACCTCATCTTAATGATATAACTTCGCTCATAAATGCAAGAAATACTCATGGTCAAGGAGATAAACTTATAGTTGAAGACTTGTTTGCAAAATTTCCACACAATAAACAGGAATTAGCAAAGATTAAAAAAACTGCATTAGAGAATAAAATGTATAAAAATTTACTCTTTAATGAAGACCTCACAATGGCTACTATCATCTTAGAACCAAATGCCTATGAGTCCACACAGCAGGGTGATGCATTAGAGGGCTTTAAAGAGCAGAGTAATCAAGAGAGTGAATTTTTAACAGACCCATCTAAAAGTGAAATGGTACGTACAGCCGATGCAATAGCAAAAAAATTCACACAAGAAAATTTCCATGTATTTATTGCAGGTTCTTTAGCTGTTAATGATTTTAACAAACAATCTGTACAAAAAGATATGAAAAAATTTGTAAAACTTGTGCTCTTGATGATAATGATTTTTCTTTTTGTTGTTTTTCGTCGTATTAGTGCTGTTTTACTCCCAATCTTTATAGTTATTATCTCGCTTTTAACAACAATAGGTACTATGGCTCTTGTTGGAACACCCATCACCATACCTACTCAAATTTTACCTTCTTTTTTACTTGCTGTTGGCATAGGTGCTGTTGTTCACCTTCTTTCAATGTTTTTTAAATACCTCGATGAAAATGGAGAAAAAAAGAGTGCCATTAGATATGCTCTTGGTCATTCTGGTTTAGCTATCATTATGACCTCACTCACAACAGCTGCAGGATTACTCTCTTTTTCAACTGCTTCTATTGCACCTATTGCAGATTTAGGTATTTTTGCAGCTATTGGTGTTATGATAGCACTTTTTAACACTCTCCTTTTGCTTCCAGCTATACTCTGTGTACTTCCAATAAAGCCGGCAAAAGCATCACAAATAAAAAATTCACAAAAAATGGATAGTTTTTTACTCTTTATAGCTGATTTTAGTTTTATGCATGCTAAAAAAATTGTTCTCTTTAGCGCTTTTATTATTGCTCTTTTTAGCTACTTCGCCTCAAGTATTGCCTTTAAACATGATCCACTTGCATGGCAACCAGATGATTCTCCTATTAAGATAGCAACTCATAAAGTAGACAATGCACTGCGTGGAAGTGTTACTATGGAAGTCATCATAGACACTAAAAAAGAGAATGGCCTTTATGATTCTGTGCTACTTAAAAAACTTGATAGGCTTGTGCAAAAGGCACAGAAGTTAAAGACAAAGAAACATTTTGTGGGCAAAGGTTGGAGTGTTGCAGATTTACTTAAAGAGATTCATAAAGCACTCCATGAAAACAAAAAAGAGTACTACTCCATTAGTAACAATAATGCACTTATTCCTCAAGAGTTTTTGCTGTTTGAAAATAGTGGAAGCGATGATTTGGAAGATTTTGTTGATAGTAGTTTCTCTAAAGCAAGACTTACCTTTAAACTCCCTTGGATGGAAGCTAGTGAATACGCACAGATTAGCGATAAACTCACAGCACTCTTACATAAAGGCTTAGGTGATAGTGTAAAAATAACTGTTACAGGAATGGTACCTCTTTTTCAAAGAACACTCTCAGCGGCTATGAGTTCTATGGCGAGCTCCTATGTCATAGCATTTATACTTATTAGCATAATGATGATTATTCTTCTTGGAAGTGTAAGAATTGGGCTTGTGAGCATGGTACCTAATATCTTACCTATTATTATAACTCTTGGCTTTATGTCTTTAGTTCATATGCCCTTAGATATGTTTACTATGCTTGTCGGTGCTATTGTTATTGGTTTAAGTGTTGATGATACAGTGCACTTTTTTCATAACTTTGCAAAGTATCATAAAAGAGGACTTAGCACCAAAAAAGCAATTGAGCAAACAATGATTGGAACAGGTCGAGCACTTGTCGCTACATCAGTAGTACTCTCACTCGGATTTTTTGTCTACATGTTTGCATCTTTAAGCAATCTCATAAATTTTGGCATTCTCGCAGGTGGTGCTATTGCCATAGCCTTAATCTCAAATATCATACTTGGCCCTGCTCTGCTTATATTAATTACAAAGGATACAAAATGACACTCAAAGCTCTTTTACTTACAACACTCATGCTTACATCACTTTTTGCACTCACAGCACAAGAAATAGCACAAAAAGTTCATGATAGAGATGATGGAGACAATTCTATTTCTACAATGGAGATGATTCTTATAGACAGAAGTGGCAATAAACGTATACGCAATCTTAAAACATTTACAAAAGACAAGGGAGAGGACACACTTAAACTGATGTTTTTCCTCACACCTGCCGATGTTAAAAACACTGCTTTTTTAACCTATGATTATGAAGATTCAAATAAGGATGATGACCAGTGGTTATACCTTCCAGAACTTCACAAAGTAAAACGCATAGCTTCAAGCGATAAAAGCTCCTCTTTTATGGGTAGTGATTTTACTTACTCTGACATGACTTCACGCAATGTTAATGATTATAACTACAAAATTATGAAAGAGCCCATGGTAAATTCTCATAAAACATGGCAGATGCTCGTTGTGCCCAAGAGTGAAAAGACCATTGAAGAAACAGGATATACAAAAAGCATTGTTTTTATCAGACAAGACAATTTTGTTATTGTTCAAGCACTTAACTATATTAAGGCTGGAAAAAAACTCAAATATATGATGGTTAACGATTTAGAAAAAATTGATGGAATTTGGACGATAAAAGAGATACAAATGGTAACAAAAAAAGATAGGAAGACTCTTCATACAACAGTATTAAAATTTTCAGACATTAAGTATAACCAGAATTTAGAAGAGTCTCTCTTTACAACCCGTACACTCCAAAGAGGTCTCTAGCCTATGAGAGAAGGACTTCTTCTACCACTATTATTGTCTTGTTTACTTATCTCCTCTCATCTTCTTGGCAAAGACACTTCAGCAGATGACTTGAGTGGTTTTAGTGAACTTGATGGTTTTTCAGATGAAAATTCTAAGCTTGATACTTCACAAAACACTCAAGAAAACACTAAAGCGAGTAATTTTTCAAGCTCTGGGAGCATAGCCTTTAAAACATCTTATGGTTACAGACCTCACTCTGTTGATGGGGTAGATTATAGTAGGTTTAATCAGGCTCAAATAGCTCTTTTTTTACAACTTGATTATAAAATCAATAGTGATTGGAAAATTCGTGTTAGTGGAGACTCTTTTTATGATGCCATCTATGACATTTATACTCAAAAAAAATACAACCAAAATGTCCTAAACACCTACAAAAAACAACTGCGATTTGATGATACCTACATTCAAGGAAGAGTTAGTCAAAATATAGATATCTCCGTAGGTCGTCAAATAGTGGTATGGGGCAAATCAGATAGTGTACGAGTGACAGATGTCATTAACCCTCTTGATAACCGTCTTCCTGGTCTCACCGATATAAAAGATTTACGCCTTAGTACTACTATGTTTAAACTTGATTACTACATAGAAAAGTGGAACCTCTCTGCTATGATAATCCCTGAGAGCAGAATTTTTTTAGAACCAGCTCCTAGAGGGGAATTTTTTCCCGTTGAAGAGATTTTTCCCGTTGCTCCAAAACCTTTTATTGCTCTTGCACAACCTACAAGTTCATGGGAAAACACTCAGTACGCTTTTGCTGCAAATGGAGTCTTTTTAGGTTGGGACTTGTCTTTTTACGGGGCAAATGTTTTAGATTCAAAATGGCATTTAGAGGGTACCCTTCCAAAAGCTATGCGAGTTGTCTCTAAAATCAACATGTTAGGCTCTGCCATTAATGTTGCATGGGGTAGTTTTTTGTTTAAGAGTGAAATAGCTTACTTTTCTAAACTTCGGTACAACTCCACACAAAATGAAAAAAATAGAATCGATACTCTTGGAGGTTTTGATTATATGGGTATTAAAGATACTGTTGTATCGCTCGAAGTCCTCAATAGGCATATCTTTGATTATGAGAGTCAGATGTCTGGAGTGCATAAAGGCCTAGTACCAGACTATATAGAAGAAGATGAAATGCAAACAGCACTACGTCTCACTCGCTCTTTTTCCAATGACTCCATCAATGCAACAGCACTTATAAGTATGTTTGGTCATAACTGGGAGTATGGTGGTTTTGCTCGTTTTTGGATAGAAGTAGAACTTGCCAATGCCTTAAATGCAAATATAGGCATTGTTGATTACAGAGGAGGCAATAAACCTTTTATACAAATCATAAGTAATAATGACAGAATTTTTGCTGACATCACCTATAGTTTTTAGTACTTAAACTTTAAAAAAACGGTAGTGCCGCATTCTATCTTTGATGTGGCTTTTATCTCTATCTCCATTGCGTCACAGAGTCTTTTTACTATATCAAGCCCTATTCCATGTCCACTCTTATGTTCTTTGTAAGAACGCTCAAAAATACGACTTGGATTTTTAATGCCCATGCCACTATCTTCTATGCATAAAACATTGTTGTTAATAGAAATTTTCACAAATCCATCTTGTTTGTTATATTTACAAGCATTTGAGAGTATATTTGAGAGTATCTGTTTGAGTGCCTCTTTATTTGCAATAGCATAAAAAGGCTTCTTAGGTAACACAAAGTTTATATTTTTATATATCTTCTTATGTACTTCAACCAACTCCTCTATCAGAGGAGTAATATTCTCTTTTTTAATACTCAAACTCCCCTCTTGCAACAATAAAGAGAGATTATTATGTAACTCCCCTATATCTTGTGCACTCTGTTTTATTCGTAAGAGTTGCTTGTTGTTTTTAAATGCCTCATTTGCATCAAGAAGTTGCATATTTAAGAGTATGGATGTTATAGGGGTATTTAGGTCATGAATCAAATCTTTTGAGAAATTATCCAGCTTATTTATGGCATTTTGCATTGGTTTTAAGGCTCTGCGTGCAAGAAAATAGCTAATACTTGCAAAAAGTAGCAAAAGAGCAACTTGTGCTAAAATAATATTTGACTTCATTTTAGAGAGTTTCTCATTAAATAGCAGTTTGTCTTTTTTTATGATTAGATAACCTCCCTCCCAACTATAAGGCATATACTTTACAAAATAATTCTCTTTTATTTCAAAATTATTCATGTTAAAATTTTCTATAACCTCATCTGTAATCTCATGTGAAATGTGTTGAGTCTCAGTAGGGGGAAGCTTCATTTTCAACTCACGGGTATACTCTATCATCGAGAAGTGCTCTTTTTTTATTAGACTTTTCTTCTGCTCTTTAAAGTAAAAGAAACCAGATGCTAGTATGAGTAGGGCGACACTCCCAAAGTAGAGAGTAAAAAAGAGCCAAAAAGCTTTTTGATCATGCTTGAACAAGTCTGTACCCTACCCCTTTTATAGTCTGTATCTCCAAACCAGCCTTTCTCAGTTTTGTTATGTAAACACGCAGGGCTCCTTCACTTGCTTCATTTTCATTGTCTAACTCGTAAAGGAAATCTTCTTTACTTATGGTCTCACCCATTCTTTTAAAAAAAAGTGTTAACAATTTTTGTTCTTGTGCAGTAAATAAAGAGAGTTTATCCCCTAAAAACAACTCATTTGTAGCTATTTTATACTTTAATGAACCATATGCTATCTCATTCTCTTGTGCTGCAAAAGATTTTCTCAAAATTGCACGAATACGGACTAAAAGCTCATCAAATTCAAAAGGTTTTTTTATATAATCATCTGCACCCACTTCAAACCCTTTAGAGAGAGAGGCTATATCATTTAAAGAGGTTAAAAATATACAAGGAATTACATTTCCAGCTTTGCGAAGCATATCTAAAAGTTCAAATCCGCTAAAATCTGGAATATTAACATCAAAAAGCATCAATTCAAAACTAGAAGTAAATGTCATATCTAGAGCACCATTTCCTGTACTTGCAGGAGTTATGTCATACCCCTCTAACTCAAGAAGTTCACAAAGTGTTTCACTAAGAACAGGGTCATCTTCAACAACTAAAATTCTAGCCACTATTTCCACTCATCATATTTTGAATTTACATGTTTATCTTTTTTGTAACGTCTTGAATTTTTGCTTTTTTCGAGTTGGTTTGCACTGTAGAGTATCTCCTCTTTTATCGCATCTATGTTTTCATCCGATTCTTTATAAGCTATCATCTTTTTTACTAATGTTTGTAAATCTTTTATTTCGCCCTTGTACATTGGCATCTCTTCAACACGATTAAGAAGTTTTAGGCTATTTTCAATCTTTTTATCATACCCTTTTTGTGTTAACTCTTCAGTATTGGAGAGATACGATAACATACCCTTATAAAACCTTTCTAATGCTCTAATATAACGAAGTCTATTAGAATTGTCTATCGCTTTTTGAGATGTTACCATTATTAACCTATTATTTATTTATTGATACAATTATACATGAGCTTTCTTACATTATTCCTTATGGTTTCATAATATAAGAAGTCTAAAAACTTTTGGAGATAAAATTGAAAAAAATTGCTTTATTATTAACATTACTTGCTGTTTCTCTTTTTGCACAAGTTACAAATACTCATATTACAGAAGAGTTGCTAGATTCAAAAACACCTATTGTAGACATTAGAACAGTACCAGAGTGGAAAGAGACTGGGTTATTAAAAGGTGCGATTCCGATTGTATTTTTTAATGCACAGGGAAAATATGACATTGATGCTTTTTTAACTGAGTTAAACAAACGAGTCGATACAACAAAACCTTTTGCCATCATATGTCATACAGGCAGTAGAACTTCTATGGTTGCCCCTTGGATGTCAAAGGAGCTTCACTACAATGTTGTCAATCTTTTAGGCGGAATGGAGTATGCGACCAAAACACTAAAAATGAAGACTTATCCTTACAGATAATGCCAAGTTTCCTAAAGTTTATCTTTTACTTTTTAGTGAGAGTAGTCATTACTTTTACTATTTTAGGTGTCATTATCTTCTTATTGTGGGGCATACTTTATCTTCTTTTTTTAAAGTAATGATTTTATAACATTACTGACACCTTGATGTAGGTTATAGTTTGAGATTGGAAAATCAAGCAGTTCATCTTCAAGGTTTACAGTATACTTTGAGAGATATGCCCCTAAAAGCTCCAAATCTATCTCTTCGTATCTTAAACAGCTCTCTTCATCAAGATTTGTTCGTAAAAGTTTTGAAGCGCTATTTGATTTTTGTATGGTAAAAGCAAGCATTTTAAGACTCACAAAATCACTCCACTCTAAAAATAATTCAGGTGTAAGCTTCTCCTCTTTGTCGCCTTGTGTATTAAATAGGAGATTCTGTTCACGCAGAGATACCAATACACTCAAAATAGCATGAGAAAATGGTACAACTTTATCTGTCCAAAATGGTGACTCATTTCTTGTTTGTAACTCTTTATCTAAACTTTTCACAATTGTTACTGCGTCAGCATCATTAAAAATTTTATAACTTTCATCTTTCATTTGTTTCTCTTTTTATAATTATTTTCCTAATCATACAATTTTAGTATATAATTCTGCTTTGAAAAAGGAAATATAATGAATATCAATAAAAGTTTTATAACAAATTTTACCGCTTTAATCTTTATCGCGCTCTCATTTCTTCTCATAGAATTTAAAAGTGCCCTACTCTTTACAGGTCTCTTCGCCCTCTCAGGAGCACTAACAAACCAGCTTGCCATTCACATGCTGTTTGAACGTGTCCCTTTTTTATATGGAAGTGGTGTCATTCCATCTCGTTTTGAGGCTTTTAAAGAGGCTATAAAAAATTTAATGATGCAGGAGTTTTTCACTCGTGAACAGTTAGAAAACTTTTTAATAAATGAAGAAAAAGAGATAAACTTAGAGCCTATCATACAAGAGACTGACTTTACTCCTGCCTTTGATGCACTAAGTAAAACGGTGATGGAGTCCTCTTTGGGTGGTATGCTGGGTATGTTTGGAGGAGAGACAGCTCTTGATGGACTGCGTGAGCCCTTCTCATTAAAAATGAAGTCAGCCGTCATCAAAATTGTAAACTCTAGCGCCTTCAATGAAACACTGCAAAATCATATGAAAAACTCTTCTTTAAATGAAGATATGCTCCGCTCCATAGAGTCAGTAATAGACTCACGCCTCAACGAACTCACACCTCAACTTGTAAAAGAGATGGTGCAAAAACTCATAAAAGAGCATCTAGACTGGTTAGTAGTTTGGGGTGGTGTTTTTGGTGGACTTATTGGATTTGTCTCTTCATTCTTCATATAGCCCTTAGTTAAGGGGTTTAAGATTTGATATTTTAAAGTTTTACTACATTTTTTTACTACAAATGGTTTTAGATCTGCATATTTTTGCTTAACATTACAAAATAGCAGATCTTATTTAATACTATATTTAACAATATATTCACTACTATCTAGTTGAAAAACGGCATTATCGTTATAATCAATATTCTGTATTTTCAATATAGTATCAGATACTAAAAATAGCTCGTAAAAGCCAAAATTATTTTTAGCAAACTTTTTCTCATTTCTAGTTAAATAGAACTGTCCATTTGAAAAGTTCTTAACCTCTACATATTTATAGATATTTTCTTTGTTTTTATATTTTATGTCATATCCCAAACTATCATCATCAAGTGAAACATGCTCTACATTATCTTTACCATATTCTGAACACAAGCTCTGATATACTTCTAATTCAGCTTTTTCACCTCTTTTTTGTTTTTGAGTATCTGTATTAAAATTATGCTTATATGCTTTTCTTGGCTTTTCCCTTAAACTTTGTTCTGTACTGCTAAAATATACACTAGTTAAACTAACCTCTTCTATAGCTTTGGGTTCTGAAAATACTTTAGTAGTATCAGTTGTTGTACTGAAACTTGATTGTTCCAAACTTCTAATATAGTTATTGATTTCATCGGCAGAATCAGGAAAGTATAACAAGCTAATATAGTGAGAATTTCCATTGAGCTTATCTATTTCAACTTTAGTTACATTTTCTTCATAGACATCTTTGAAGTCTATTTTTGTTACTTTAATCCCTTCAAAACTAAAATTATCTTCTATATATTCTTGCACTATTGCCTTATAATCAACTTCCATTTTAAAACGATGTTGTTCAGCTTGTTGCATAATATAGTTGGTATTTTGATTATATAATGCTTTTAAATTATTGAACTCTTTTTCGTTCTGTTCATCAAGGCAATATGAATATAGCAGTCGTTGAAATAACATAGAATTGGCATCAAATGCTTGCTGTAAATTCACCTTATGAAATTCTAAACAATCAATTTTATAAAATGGTTCCTTATTATTAAAATCTTCTACTATAAAATCTAGTTCCATAAAAAGCTGTTCTATCTGTTTACAAGCTTTAAATGTATTTAGGTAACGATAATCTATACTTTCAATAGCAATACTAAGAGCAAATTCTTTTTTAATTATCTCAAACATCTTATCATCTGATAATAAAGTGTATTCCTTGCCTTTTAAGTCATATACAGTTTTCCAAAATGAATAATATTCATCTGTTTTACCGAGAAGTTCTCTTGCTCGAATTAGCTCATCACTTCCAATATCATTTCGGATAATCTGTTCGATATATGAAGTATCTTCTTTAATCATATTTCTAAATACATGAGTCTCTTGTATATCAAAAACTAACCCTATAATATCAGCGAAACTTTCTTGAAATTCAAATCCAAATTTATCACCTATTATATTATTAAGAGATTTAGCATTGTCTATTTTTATTAAGTATTCGTGTGCATCTTTAATATAGTCGTTATTATCAAGTTCATATATTTCATCATCAATTTTATATGCTACAGAAGAGCATAATACAATCTTTAAATTCTGTAGTTTTCGTAGCTCTGCATCAGCTGTTTTATCTGTTTCTATATCTTTAATTCGATAAACTAAAATATACTCTTTTATTTGTTCTAACAAATCCTTAAATTTATCTGTTAATGTGCGGTCAATCTCTTTTTCTACTATATCTATGTTAATTTCATTCAAATTATTTATGACAAAGAATCCTATAACATTTGTTGTACTTTGTCGTCTTGGAAAATCTAAGATGGCTTTTGTTTTTGTGATTTTTTTCGGTAGTTTTATATTTCCATTATAAAATACTTCATCTCTGTTAAAGTATCTCTTCTCTTCATCTCTTTTTGCAAAGAGCTTAACATCATCAGAAACCATTAGAGGCTTCTGATGATGTTCAAAATGTTTAATACATAACTTATATAGAGATTGCACTTGTTTGCCTTCAGAAGCATTATTTGGTAGTTCACTAACAATTCTACTGACTGCTTTTATAGAAAGCTTTTCAAATTTATCAACAGCTCCAAGTTTAAGCATCATACTCTCTATATCTGACTTATTAATATTATACTTTTCAAATTCCTGATATTTAAAATTAAATGGATTGCTATTCACCAATGCACTTAGTTTTTCATTACCAATGAGATAGTCTTTATATAGATTCAAAGATTGTAACTGATAATAAATAAAGGATGTATCACTATTTCTATTGTTAATATATCCACCTCTTGAGCCACGAAGTGTAACTGATGTTTTTTCATTAAAACTATCATATATGTGTTTATCTTTTATAGCCCATAATATAAACTTCTCTAACGATATCTTTTGAGCAATTTCATCAAGCTTATATATATTTTCTGCTGAACCTATAGTCATATGATGTGCATAATCAGGCTTCCCTTTTATACTAGAAAAATATACACGACAGTAAGTATTCTTTTCAAGTTGTGAAGTAGGTACTAACTTACTAATCTGATTCACACCTAACCAAAGGAAAAATAACTCTACATCATCAAGAGGTTCATCTTCAAGGTTATAAGTAGTAATATCAGCTAAAAACTCATCATTTGAAAATATATACTCAAATAACATTTGTGTTAATTCTCCAGATGGATAGTCGTTTGATAAAAATAAATCACTTGCATCAGAGAGTGTATTGTTTTGATTTAGGAGTTGTACTTTTGTACCACTTGGTATATCAGTTTTATCTAGTAAAATATAATTTTCGTAAAGTGATTGAACCATCTCTTTAACTATAATGTCTTGTTTTACACCCTCTTTTCTTAGTTCTCTATTTGTACTTGCTATAATCTTCTGTAGTACGGGTACAGGTTCATAGCTATGTATATTTGTGATGTCTTTTAATTTTCGCTGGAGTTCTCGAGTCTTATCAGTTATTGGAATATTAAATAAAATTACTAATCTATTAAAAAGTTCTGGGTGTATGAATTTTATATTTACATAACTAGGAATTGAAAAATCTTTATTAGAAGGTGTATAGACATCATCATTTACACCGATTAATTCACTCTCATTGTCTATCAAAAGCTCAAATTTTTCTTCATGACGAAAAGTGTTATAAAACATATAAATAAAATCTGCTCTATCTTGAATGCTGTTAATATTAGCACTTAATATGTTGAGCTTTTCAGTATCGACTATTGTTCCTAAACTATATGCATCTAAATTAATATTTTCACTTAGAGGTATTAAAAGATTGTCAAAAAGTTGAGCATTTTTTGTCCTATGCACAAAGGATGACAATTCATCTATAAAAATAACTTCATCCATCTCTCTATATGTTTCATCAAGACATGGAAACACTTTTAAATTCAATATAGCTTCATTTATTGCATCATAAAAACCAAGACTATCTAAGATGGTATTTTTAGTAGTGTATGCAAGCATCTCTAGTGCTTTATAACTCACTTCTTCTTTTGTCAATTCTTTAGCTGTAGAGATAATAAGTGCAACAAGTTCTTTTAATATATATCTATTTTTAGGACTATCATTTATGTCATTTCTTGAACTGTTTAACTCAAATGTCCCATGCACTATAAATGGTAAATTAATATCTATTTTCGTAGGAAAATATGCAAAAAGCTCTTTAATTTCATTGTGAAGATTATCTTGCAATGCTATTTTTAAATCAAAATGTTCTTCTTCATTCTCTTTATCCCATAGCTCTTTTGGTAATTTTTCTCTTCTTTGGTAGATTGTCCATTGTTGAGATAACTTTGATTTATCCACATCAAGTAAAATTTCATCATCGACCATCACCACTAAGTTTTCTATGTGGTTTAAAAAGAGTAGTATCTCATTTTTCAGTTCTTTGATTTGTTTGTAAATATCATCTTCATATTTAAACTTATAGTGTATTTGAATGGATGTAGTCCACTCTTCTTGAGCATTTTCAAGCACTGCTGGAATTGATAAAAATGGAATTGGTTTAATATTTTGTGGAAGTTTTCTATCTTCTCTAATCTGTTTTTGCTCTTTTACATCAAAGAGTTCATCAAAAATTCTATCAACAATCTCTCTTGAAAAGACAATATCCAATCCAGCACTATTAATAGTGATTTTTTCACTCCAGTTAATAATAGAACGAAAGCCTAGACCTTTATTTCCTATAAACTTTTTAGTTGTTTTTGAACTAAGGTTTGAAATCATTAACGAGCGAATACCTGCATAGCTAAAAGGTTTACAGCTATCACCACGATTTGATATGCTTAATAGATTATTTTTAGTATCGAGCTTAATAAGCACACTTGTTGATTGCTCATCATCTGCATTTTGAAGCAGTTCTAAAAGTTGCCTACCGTTATACTCTTTTTCTGTTTCTATTTCTCTATTGTAAGCTGAAACCATATCATAAGGAGATCTTTTGTATATCTCTTTTCGATTTTTGATTTCTTGAAGAATTTTATTATGTATCATTTTTTATATAACCAACCATTAGAATAACTTTAACTACTTAATCATTACTAGTTATTGTAGCTATCAATTTTTCAATAGTTGTGTTGCCCTTAATCGTTTTAGTTTTTATAGTTAAGGAAATAGCTGTTCGATTTGCTAAGTGTGATGATAAAATATTAAAATCTATATCTTCATCATCAGTATTAAATTCAACAATACCACTTATATCTGAACTAGTGCTAATCAATTTAACTTTATATTTATTGTTATCTTCCAATGCCTCTATGTACTTTACAAAAAAGCTATCATTAATAATATCAGTCTCTGATGTACTTCTCTTTGTCTTTAATATTCTTTTAGCCTTTTCCTCATCTATTATGTATGGTGTTTTTATCGTTGTATGCTCATCCCCAAGATTATCAGAGGGCTGCAATGTGTAACTATTATTTTGCTTAACAGGTTTTAAAACAGCTTTTTGACCATTTTTAATTGCCTCTTTATACAATGGTCTTAGTTGTATCTCTCTATGTACATCCGTAAAGCCTTTTATAATGGCTTCTGTTCTTTCTGTTTCTTCTTTATCAGACTCTACCTCTTTTGTGGTTTCATCTTTTTGTTTCAAGTAATCTATATAATCAGTTCCAACATAACCTGCTGTTAATGCCATAGAAACGATTGCTACTACAATTACTTTCTCTGTTCCAGTCATATCTTTCACCATTTTTTCAAGTAATTTTCTTGTATTTTTTATAATCTCTTTTGTGCTACCATCAGCAATCTTCACATATATTCTAAGTGCCGACAACTCTTCATCAGATAAGGTATGTGGTGTATCTTGGTACTTTATAACTTTATACAAATTATTTATAAAATCTTGTAAATCAATAATCGCTGATGCCAATGTAACATCAATCGTTCCATGCAACCTATCAAGACTATCTTTATAATCTAAAATATATTCAAAATTTTCTAAGAAATCATCAACTGATATAGATAGTGCTTCATCATTTACTTCACCATCTTTTACTTTGGAATAGTAGTAAAAGATATCATCTAACGATTTTATTTCTATTGTTTCTGTACTCATATCATTCCTTTGTTATTTTACACTCACTTGCCCATTCATAAGCATTGGAAGCAGCCAATCTCTAAGTTTTGATAACTCTTGATTTTGCTTAATGTTCAAAACTATTTTTTTAAAATTATTAGAAAGTAATGTATTAAACTCTCTTACACTAGTTTCATTATACGGTATTTTTAAGTTTTTAATAGAACTGCTAGCATGTAATATAATTGAACCAGTGGCATACTTTTTTATTATTTGTTGTATTTCATCAGATTTGAATACTTCATACACAAATACTTTTGGAAAAAACCCATTTCTTTCGTATATTTTTTTCATGCCGGTAGAGTATGAACCATTTAGTCCTATTGCTATCTTTCCAACTGTTCCATCAAAAGACACTAAAATATCATCCTCTTTTACTAATGAACTAGCGACTAAACTATTATGTACAAAAGTCGTAATATTTCCATCCATATTAGCTACTCTAAAAAAAGGTATATAGTCTTTATTTAATTTACTAGTTTCATAATTATCAGCACCGGGTTCTACCCCTTTCCCAAATTCTAATACCTCTTCTAAATGAATACAGTCCCACCCCTCAGGAATTTCTCTTTTTAACTCTTGATTATACACCATCTTACCACCAGTTGATTTATAAGGTTTACCATGGCTATCTGGAAAATCAAACTGTACAAACCAATAGTTATAAAAAGTTTTTGCCATAGCTTCTAGTTGATCATTTATTTCATTGTTTAGTCTGATTTTTTCATCAAGTAAGGATAAAATATTAGCAATTTTTTGTTGTCCTTTAAGCTTTACTGGCATATTGATTTTAAAATTTTTTATATCATTTGAATTTAAATTCTTTCTCACACCTGAAGAGAGGTTTCTTAAATTTTTGTATTGCGTTTTTAAGTAGTAATAGATATATTCATAATCAGCTTTATCTTCATCTAGATATACATTACAACATGCCTGATTTGTTGTCATTTCATTTTTTAACACAGAGACACTACCTCTTGTTTTACCTTCACCATACATAGCAATTGATAATGTATTCTTTTTATTTATTTTAATAGATGTTGCATCAAGTGCATTTTGAGAAATATATTCATTCGTATCATAAATATATTTTTCACCAAGCTGTTCTGTTTTTAACCAAGGAATATTTTTATTCTTCCAAAACTCAGCATTAGATCTTAGTGGTGTTAAGCCACTAGTTATTGTCTTAGAAATCTCAGATAATGCTACATTAATCATAAACCAATCCCGATAACTGATTTTTAATTTTATCCTCTAACTCTTTAGATTCACTAAACATAGTTTCTAGATTAGCATTAAAACTACTCATTTTAGTGTCAAATTTTTCTTTTGTAATATCTATATACTCAATCTTTACATCAAAGTATTGTCCTGCACTAAATGAATAATTTTTCGTTTTGATATCATCATAATTCACAGCTATAGAAAAGTCATCCATTTGCTTTTTATTATTAAATACATCTATAATTTGTTGCTCTTCTTCTGGCTGCAAAACAGTCTTTTGGTTTTTACCTTCTTTTACGGTTTTTCCAAGCTTTGAAGCATCGATAAGTACTACATCATCTTTGTTTGAGCCATCTATAAAGATAATAGATACATTTGTTCCTGTTGTAGCAAATATATTACTTGGCATTGAAACTACACCACCAAGCATTTTATTATCTATTAGATGCTGTCTTATTTTTTTATCTATTCCACTTTGAGCGGTAATAAATCCAGTCGGAACAACCACAGCTGCTTTTCCATTTGGCGCGAGTGAATAAATAATATGTTGTAGAAATAGACTATATATAGACATACTCTCAACTTTCTTTTTTGGAATATTTGGGATACCAGCAAAAAATCTATCATTATTATCTTTTGTATCAAGATCATCTCTAAAATCGCTAAAATCCATTTTAAATGGTGGATTTGAAACGATGTAATCAAATTTTCGTAACTCTGTACCCTCTTTATGAAAAGGGTGTAGCATCGTATTACCTTGAATGATATTTGATATAGAATGAACAAGATTATTTAAAATAAGATTTAGTCGAAGTAGTGATGAAGATTTTTGAGAAATGTCTTGCGAATAGATACTACATTTGTCTTCACCTATAGCATGTGCTATATTCATAAGTAGTGTTCCTGAACCTGCGCTTGGATCATAACAAGATACATTTTGAACTCCATCATCTACCATGATGGCAGCCATGATTTTTGCTACCGCATGAGGTGTATAATACTCAGCATATTTACCACCACTATCTTTATTGTAATCTTTAATAAGATATTCAAAAATAGTAGCAAAGAAGTCATATTTTTGAGTAAAAATATACTCAAAACTAAAGTCAGCTACCTTATTAATAATAGCTTTACAAAAGGGATCTCTTTTCGAGGTATCTGTGATGTGTCAACCCTATATCATACTTATCCATAAACATTTTAAGCTGCTGTTTCAACCTGTAGCATCATTTTTTCTTCAAACTCGACAGGTGACAAATTATTATTTGAACTATGCATTCTCTGGC